>Ga0315542_1000252_pt1 | contig 32437 bp, 30 predicted proteins | sample SalMarSW160120MG_FD_202541 | JGI IMG/M metagenome (GOLD analysis project Ga0315542, IMG submission 202541) | Salt marsh sediment microbial communities from the Plum Island Ecosystem LTER, Massachusetts, United States - Salt Marsh Sediment SW1601-20 ...
GAGCAATTAAATGCAGAATTATATTCATCTTATGAGTATTTGGCAATGTCTGCTTACTTTGAATCGGAAAATTTAAGCGGTTTCGCAAGGTGGATGAGTTTACAGTCTCAAGAAGAATACAGTCATGCAATGAAGTTTTATAATTACCTGCTTCAAGCGGGCGGTAAAATAAACCTAACTCAAATTGATGCGCCGAAAGTCGGCTGGAATTCCGCTGAAGAAGTATTTAAAGATACTTATAAACATGAACAGAAGGTTACAAAATCAATTTATGCTCTTGTCGATTTAGCATCTGCAGAAAAAGATCATGCGACAAGTATATTTTTACATTGGTTTGTAACCGAGCAGGTTGAAGAAGAAGCGTCCGCATTAAAAATTTTAGATAGAATAAAATTAATCGGCGATAATAAAAGCGGATTGCTGTTTCTCGATAATCAACTAGGTCAGCGTGCAGCTCACTGAAGTATTATTAAATTTTAATTATAGAAAATTATTGCACTATTTAAAAAATAAAAGCCTCTTAAAACCAAGAGGCTTTTTATTATAAACTAAGATAAAATTATTCTTTAATTTCTGCTAAAGGGAATGCGGTCTGCCTCATCGAATGTACCTTATTCGCAACCGGTAGCATAACTTCTTTACTCACCCGTTTTTCAAAGTAATCTCTAAATCGTGTTACCATATATTTTACAGGCCATGCGGCAGCTTCACCCAGCGCACAAATAGTATTTCCTTCAATATTGCTTGCAACCGATATTAGCAAATCGATATCCTTAACCGATCCTTCATTTTTCAAAATTCTATTCAAAATTTTTAACATCCAGCCGGTTCCTTCACGACATGGTGTACACTGTCCGCAGCTTTCGTGATAATAAAATTTTGCAATCCTTGCCAAAACTTTAACTAAATCCGTATCCTCATCCATCACCATAACACCGCCGGTTCCAATTGCGGTTCCATACGCCTTTAATGATTCCGCATCCATTTTAACACCTTCAATCTGATCACCCCTTAACGGAGGCATTGAAGATCCCCCGGGAATTACACATAATATTTTTTTATCTCCGGGAACGCCTCCGGCATATTTATATATTAAGTCCGTTAATAAAGTACCGGAAGGAAGTTCGTAAATACCCGGTTTATTTACATGTCCGCTTAAACCATAAAGAATAGTTCCCGGATGTTTTGGTTCCCCGATTTTTGAAAACCATTCCCAGCCATTATTAATAATTGCAGGAACATTTGTAATCGTTTCAACATTATTTATAGTAGTGGGATTTCCCCACAAACCGTTTTGTGCAGGGAACGGCGGCTTAACTCTAGGATACCCGCGTTTCCCTTCTATAGAATTCATTAAAGAAGATTCTTCACCGCATATATAAGCACCGGCACCTTTATGTACGTAAATATTACAGTAAAAATCACTACCAAATTTTTCTTTCATCTTTTCACCGACATAGCAGGCTTCATAAGCATCCGATAATGCTTTATCAAAAAGCTTTATCCATTTATGATATTCGCCTCTTATATAGACATAAACCGTCTTTGCCTGGATTGCATAAGCATTGATTAATATTCCTTCGATTAATTGATGAGGATTGTACTCAAAAATCTGCCTGTCTTTAAATGAGCCCGGCTCACTTTCATCACCATTTATGCATAGATATTTAGGCTTATCATTTGATTTGGGCATGAAACTCCATTTTAGTCCGGTTAAAAAAGCAGCACCTCCTCTTCCACGAAGTCCGGATTTTTTTACTTGATCAATTATATCATCAGTAGATTGAGAATAAGCTTTTTTTACAGCAATATAACCGCCGTTTTGTTCATAAACATTTATAAGGTGAAGATCTTTAATATCAGGTAATACAATTTTTTCCATTTAGTTTTTACTTTTTAAGGATTCTAAAATTTGGTCTAACTTTTCTTTATCAAGATTTTCAAAATAGTCTTCATTTATCGCTATCATCGGAGCTGTGCCGCATGAGCCCATACATTCCACCTCCTCCAGGGAAAACAATTTATCTGCAGTTACATCATCGTTATCAATCGCAAACTTAGCCTTTATATGATTAAATAAATCCACTCCGCCTCTCAGCATACAAGAAACATTTGTACAAACCTGAAGGTGATACTTCCCTACCGGCTTTTGATGATACATTGTGTAAAATGTAACAACCCCCAATACATCCTCAGTAGTCATATCCAGAACTGCCGCAACTTCTTTCATTGCCTCTTGAGAAATCCAGCCGTTTTGTTCCTGTGCAAGATACAAAACAGGCATAACCGCCGCTTGTTTGGTCGGATATTTTTTTAGGATATTTTCAATCTTACCTAAATTTTCGTCTGTAAACTTAAATTCCATTTTTAATTCAACTTTTGAATTTGAATATTACTATAAAATTATTTATCAGCTTCACCCATAACAGGATCAAGACTTCCAATTATTGCAACAACATCGGAAACCATTCTTCCTTTAACCAGGCGCGGTATCGACTGCAAATTTACCATTGAAGGTGAACGGATTTTACACTTCCACGGATTTCCTTCACCTTTGCTTACAAGATAAAAGCCGAGTTCTCCTTTGGGATTTTCAACTGCATGGTAAATATCGCCAACCGGCGGGTTTATTCCGAAATTAACAATCATAAAATCATGAATTAATTCTTCCATTTTGGAATAAATTTCTGCTTTTTTAGGAAGAACTTTTTTAGGCTGATTTAACAATATCTCCCCTTGAGGCATTTTTTCTAATGCTTGACGAATTATTTTTATACTTTCTCTTGTCTCATCAGCACGTACAAAATATCTTGCTAACGAATCTCCATCCGGATAAGTAATTACTTTAAAATCAACTTCATTATAAAATAAATATGGCTGAGCTCTGCGTAAGTCGAATTCAACTCCGCTTCCTCTTAAGCTTGGCCCCGTAAGGCCCATATCTATTGCATCCTCACCATTAATTATACCTACCCCATCCAATCTTTCAATAAAAATTCTGTTAGTATTTAGAAGTCTTTCACATTCATCCAAGTTTTCTTCATATTGATCAATAAACCATTTTACCTTAGCAATGGCTTCCGGCTGTGCATCATTAGCAACTCCACCGATTCGTGTATAGCTGTTGGTAAATCTTGCACCGCATAAAATATCCCATACATCAAGAATCTTTTCTCTTTCACGAAAAGTCCAAAGGAATACAGTCATAGCGCCCACATCCATTGCAAGAGCTCCGATAGCAACAAGGTGAGATGCAATTCTTGCCAATTCGGTTATAATCATTCGAATATATTGGGCTCTGGGAGGGGCTTCAATTCCGGCAAGTTTTTCAACAGCAAGAGCCCATGCCACATTATTCGCCATTGGAGAAAGATAATCAAGTCTATCGGTATGAGGGATAAATTCATAGTAGCTCATATTTTCAGCTAATTTTTCATAGCCTCTATGAAGATATCCTAGTTCCGGTACACAGCTCATTACAGTTTCCCCATCCAGCCTAAGCAGCAGGCGTAAAACGCCGTGGGTTGCAGGATGCTGCGGCCCCATATTCAGAACCATTTCATTTTCTAAGGCATCCTCAATACTTATATCGGTATCGGCAAGAAGAGTTTCTAGTATTTTAGGATGCACTTCATCTTTATTTAATTTCGGCATAATCTATCTTTATTTTTTAGGAAGAGGAAGTGAACCCGGAATACCCATTAACGGGAAATCTTTTCTTAAAGGATGATATTCAAATTCTTCAGGCATATACATCCTTCTTAAATCCGGATGGTTATTAAATTTAATTCCGTACATATCGTAAGTTTCACGCTCATGCCAGTTTGCTGTTTTCCATACTGAAGAAACCGAATCTATATTGCATTCCTCTTCATCTACATTTGCTTTAAGAACTAATCTTGAATTCAGTTTCAAAGAATAGATATGGTAAACAACCGTAAACCTATCTTTTCTTTTAGCCCAATCAACTGCAGTAATGTCTTCGCAAAGTTTAAATTGCAAATCAGGATTTTCTTTTAGCATCGAACTTACTTTTACAATATTTTTTTTATCAAGTGTTAGCGTCAGCTCTCCGCGATATTCGCTGAACACAAAATTTTCGCTGCTAAAATTTTCTTTTAGCTTTTGCTCAATTAATTCTTTTAATTCCATTTGTTTAATTATTCTGAATGACTGTTAATTCGGGTAAAGGTTGATCCTGAAAGTCTCTTGCTTTTGTTCTGCTTATTTTATCCTGAATCTGAATAAGTGCATTCAGCAAGTTATCCGGACGAGGCGGACAGCCGGCAAGATAAATATCTACAGGTAAAAATTGGTCAATACCCTGGACAACACTGTAAGATCTATACATACCACCGGATGACGTACAGGCACCCATAGCAATGACCCACTTGGGATCCGGCATCTGATCATAAATTTTTCTAACTACATGAGACATTTTATAAGTAACGGTTCCTGCCACAATCATTAAATCACACTGACGCGGAGTAAACCTCATAACCTCAGAACCAAAACGAGCTATATCATACCTGGGAGCAGCAGCAGCCATCATTTCTATTCCGCAGCATGAAATTCCCATGGGCATGGGCCATACAGAATTTTTTCTCGACCATTCAATCAACGCATCCACGGTTGTCGTTATAATTCCGTTATCGTTCAACTTGGCTTCTAATCCCATTTAAAACCACCTTTCTTAAACACATACAAATATCCTAACTCAAGCACAACTAAAAATATCAACATCGAAATAAAAACCGATATTCCGGCATCGCTAAACATTTTTCTGAATTCTACCGCCCATGGATAGACAAATATCACTTCCAAATCAAATATTATAAACAGCATCGCTACAAGGTAATACTTAACTGAAATTCTTTCATGTGTTGTTCCGACAGGTTTCATTCCGCTTTCATAAGTAGAAGTTTTTTCCCTGTTCGGTCTTTTAGGGCCGAAAATGCCGGATGAGAACACAGTGCCTATTGCAAATATTACGGCAACTAAAATAACCAAAAAAATCGGGATATATTGTTCTAACATATTTACTTAGTCTTTATTTTAATCATGCAAAACTATTTAAAAAATGACTTATAGTCAATTTTAAGATTACAATTTGTGCTTTAGTTAATCCAATTTTATTATTTAATCTATGTATTAAATAATCAATCGTAGTTTTCAATTCAAGGCACTTATGGATTATTATTTCAATTTGTGATTTAGAAATAAAAAATCATTAAAATTTTTATTAAACCAATAAATTATTCTAGAAATAAAACGACAACCAGTGATTTTCATTTATAAAGAATCATTGCAGCAATTGGTTACTTCCTCTTTTAAGTTTTATAATTTCCGCAATTGAATTATTATTTTCACTTTTAAATTATTTTATTATCAAGTTTTATAAAAATATTTTCATTATTTTCAAAGCCAACAATTAAAACATTGCGGGAGAAATTATGCATATTCAATTTGTAGGTGCGGATCGTACTGTTACCGGTTCAATGCATCATTTGATTATTGACGGTAAAAATTATTTGCTTGATTGCGGGTTGTATCAAGGAAAAAGAAAAGAAGCCTTCGAAATAAATAAAAACTTTACTTACTTTAATCCTTCTGAAATTGATGCACTTATTATTTCTCATGCTCATATAGATCATATCGGAAATATTCCCACTTTGGTTAAGAACGGATTTAAAGGACACATTTATTGTACTTCTGCAACTAAAGATTTGGCTTTAGTTATGCTAAGAGACAGCGCACATATACAGGAAAAAGATGTTGAGTATGTTAACAAAAGACGGGCTAAACAAGGTAAAAATCTTTTTGAACCTCTTTATACTACTGCAGATGCTGAGAATGTTTTTCCATTGTTAAATGCAAAAAATTATCATGAAGAATTTGAAATTGATTCCGGCATTAAAGTACAATTTTTTGATGCAGGGCATATATTAGGTTCGGCTATTACATTTTTAACAATCCGTGAAAATGGAAAAACAATTCATTTGGGATTTTCCGGAGATCTTGGAAGGCCTAATTATCCTATTTTAAAAGATCCTGAAAAAATTCCGGATGTTGACTATTTCTTATGCGAAAGCACTTATGGAGGGAGATTTCACGACCATATCGAAGGAACAAATGCAAAATTAGCTGCTGTTCTAAATAAAGCAGTACAAAGAAAAGGTAAAATTATAATTCCGGCCTTCAGTCTGGAAAGGACCCAGGAGATAGTTTATTCTTTCCATAAAATATTTGAAAATAATTCGGCTCCTAGAATTCCGATTTACGTTGACAGCCCTCTTTCTACAAATGCTACCGAAGTATTTAGAAATCACCCCGAATGCTTCGATAAGGAAACTCATGATTTTATGCTCAAGTATGAGGATCCTTTCGGCTTTAACAAATTGACCTATATAACCGATGTTGAAGATTCAAAAGCTCTTAACGGTAAGGAAGGCCCCATGGTGATAATTTCAGCTTCTGGTATGGCAGAAACCGGACGCATTCTTCATCACCTTGCAAACAATATAAGAGATGAAAGGAATATTATTTTAATGGTCGGTTATTGTGCGGAAAATACACTGGGAAGAAAATTAATAGAGAAAGAACCCGTTGTTAAAATTCATGGCGATGAATATAAAGTTAAAGCCGAAGTTATAGTTATAAATTCATTAAGTGCTCATGCAGATTCCAACGAATTAACCGGTTATTGCAAAAAATTTGATATAGATAAAATGAAAAATATTTTTTTAGTTCACGGTGATCTTGATCAGCAGCAAAAATTTGCTGAAAGGCTAAAATCAATTGGATTTAAAAATGTAAATATTCCATCACGCGGGGATGTTCTGGAGATTTAAAAAAATATATCCTTATAAAAGACAATAGATGAAAAAATTTAAAAATCATCTTATTAAAAAAAATTTTCTTCGTAATGCCGGATCTATTTTTGTTTTAATATTATTCTTATTTTCAGGCTGTGATCGACTGATTAATACAAATCAAACCGACAGCGGTATACCCCCGGCTGTTCCGGTAGGAATAAAGGTGGCTTTTGCAACAGACGGTGAAGTTGCCTTGGTTTGGCAAAGCAATTCGGAAGCCGATTTGGGAGGATACAATATTTATCGAAGTACAGACAGTACAAATTTTATATTAATAGGCAGTTCCAGTTATAATTATTACTACGATGATTCTCTTCAATACAATACCACCTATTACTACAAGATCACTGCTTTTGATATATGGAATAATGAAAGTCTGCCCACAAACATAGTTTCTGCAAAACCGATAAACAGATACGCACCACTTGCTCCTATCGGGTTGTCAGTAAATGCAAGAAATTATCAAGGAAATCTTTCAGTTTATTTATCATGGAATCCTAATTTAGAAACCGATATAGCTGGTTATAATATTTATAGAAGTACAAGTCAAACATTTAATGCAGACAGTGTTACTTTAATAGGTTTTTCAAATGATATAAATTTTACAGATACTTTAAATCTCTCTCTTTATACAACATATTATTATAAAATAAAAGCAGTTGATAACGGAGGTTTAATAGGACCGGAAAGTAATCAAGTCAGTGATGAGATTTTGGGGATTTCTCAATTGGTCTTTCCCGGCAACAATTCCGAAGTTAATTATTTCAGCAACTTTATAATTAAAGCAATTGGTGTCCCCGCTGATTATAAAATTGTAGTGCAAGACAATATGTTTTACGGCGAGGTATGGAGTAATAATTTCCATTCTTCTGTTGTGAATGATACAATAGCTGTAAATTTTAATCCGACATATATAAACACGAACGTTCCATATTACTTGAGAATCATTACATTTTCAGACGGAGGAAATGAGCCAAATAGCGTTTCCCCACTTTATAAATTCATTATAAAACAGTAGATTTGAACGAAAGCTATTATCATAAATTTTTAACTTTAGTTACACAATTGTCATGCTGAACTTTGCCAAAGGCATCCCCTTGGGAGATTCAGCATCTAAAAATGTTGAAAAAATGAAGATTCCGAATCAAGTTCGGAATGACAAAAGATACTTTTTATTAATTATGCGTACTTTAATTATTAATAAAAATTTCTCGGCATAAAAGTCTTTTATAAAAATTTATCCCGGCAGTTTGAAAAAGGATTTATTACTTATAGTTATTTTTACAATTATCATTTCACTGATAATTCCCGTACAATCAAAAGCTCAGGATCAACTTGATAGTTTGAATTATATTCAATCGCCGCTGCCTTTAGGTATAATATCAAATAGGTTCAACAAGCAATTAAATACATTTAATCTAAATTCTATTTTAGAAGTAAAGCATACATTTAATAAAATAAATCTTAATTTGATGGAAAATTATAATTCCACATACATCAGGTCTGCCGATAGAAGCAGCCGGGATGAAAATACTTTTATGGTTTCAGGATCATATATTTTTAATCCGGTTTTAAGTATGGGAATTTCGGCTAACAGCAATATTTATTCCGACAGCCGCAGCATCGAATTAAACCAAGCTTCGGTTTCCAATGCTTCAGTGTTTAGCGAAATAACACCTTTTAATCGATTTACTATTGCTCCGTATTTCGGCTATGAAATTAACAGGCAAGTAGGTGAAATCGATAACGGTTATCTTTACGGAGGAGAAGCATTACTAAATAATCTTGATATTTCTGATTTTAATTTAAATTCGCAAGTTAAATTTAAAAATGAAGATATCTCTCCAAGAAAAAATACATTTCGATATTTAAATCTTAGTGCAGCAAATATTTTATCGAACGGATTTTCAAATACTATAAATTTCCAGTATTTTCAAAACCGAAAAGATTTTTATTATAAAGCAGACTCGATTACGGCAAAGGAATTTAATATTACAAATAATATACAGAGCAGAATCGAAACAAATGAAATTCTGCTTGATTCTTTAAACTACAGGCACTTTCTTGATATATTTTCACTTAATATGCTTGGAAGCGTTTCATCTAGAACAATCGACAGAAATACGCGATACCGTTCTTTGGATATTGCTTCTCCTTCTATCTTTGATACTAAAGTAAATGAGTTAAAATTTGAATTGGGTTCTGTTTTAAATTACACAACATCCTTTTTTGACGGCACTTTTAGAATTGATTATTCGGAACGGGATGAAAAGCATTTAACTAAAGATTTTCCGGGAGCAAATCAAATTTTCTATCAGGAAAGGTCGGATGAAGAAAGTATTAAGAATAACACATCCAAAAGGACTATGGTTTCTTTATTCGGAAATTTAAATATTTCAAAAACAGATAAAGTACGGTTTAGTTTATTACAAAATAAATTAACCTATGATACTCCAAGTCTTCAAAACTATGATGACAGAGATGAATTACTCTCAATTGTTAGAGTAAGCTATATAAAAATATTAAGCCCTTTCTTTTCCGTATTTTTAAATACGGAAGGAACATTAAATCATATAGTTTATATTTATTCTGAAAGAAGTTCGAATAACAATATTAATCGCATAATCAGATTATCTACGGGCGGAAGTTATTCCGGTAAAAATATAAGCACACTTAATAGTTTTGAGGTATCGGCAAATTATACCGTATACGATTTTGAAGATATTACGCCGGACTATAGAAGTTTCTCCTTTCGTCAGTTTACAGCCACAGATTCCTCCAGAATAAAGTTGTTCAGAGATGTAGATTTCGTGCATTTCGGCTATTTAAGACTATCCGAACAAGGAGATTTGAAATGGGCTTCTTTTTCAACTCACCCGACAAGATTTTTACAGGAAATTTACTCGGAACCAAAGTTAGTTGTAAAATACGATTTTATGGCATACGCTCTTGGATTAAGAATTTATTCATTAAATACTTATAATTATAAGGGCTTAATAAAAGTTATAGATTCGAGATATTTAAGCGTTGCTCCTTTAACGGAAATCACCATAAGTCTTAATAAATTAACATTTTACCTGCTCGGATGGTATGAATTTATTAAAATTAATAACAGAAGTTACCGGCAGCAAGCCAATCTAGCAATGACAATGAATTGGAATTTTTAAATTGATTAAACAATATTTTTTATTATTTTCCCAGATAAAAATTTAGGAATATTTTGGCGGACAACAATTTTTACCTCGAGATTGAAAGTGATCCTAATAATCTTATAGTAGTTGAAGAATTTGTAAATTATTTTTCAATAGAGTTAAATCTTTCCGAAGATAAAATCCCGGGATTACTTTTATCTGTAACCGAAGCGACTACCAATGCTATCATTCATGCGAATAAAAGCGATAAAGAGAAAAAAGTTAAAATTTACGTCAATAAAGAAGACAGCAAATTAATTATTAAAATAAAGGATGAAGGGAAAGGATTTAATCCCGCAGACGTTCCTGATCCGACCGAGCCTGAAAATCTTTTAAAAGATTCGGGTAGAGGCCTTTATTTAATGAAAGTATATATGGACGATTTAAAATACAACATCACGCCGGATGGCACCGAAACCATTCTTACCTTAAATTTATAAAATTATATTAAAAAAAGTGAAAACTCTTTTGTTTAATATATTATCTACTCTGAAAAACCAAACTTTATATTGATTCGAATTTCTCAAAGATTAAATATTAACCTATTTTATTAATTTTTACTCGATTTATTGATAATGATTTTTATCAAATTATATATTTGTTCTTTGCAAATGGAATAATTCATTTATATTTTTAAAGTATTGTTAGTAATAAAATTACGGGGACCGCATATTTTATTACCACTCAAAAACTGTAAAATTATTTTTTAGGAGAAAAATTATGGCTAGAAAAAAAATTTCTTTAATAGGAGGTGGCCAGATAGGCGGCGTATTGGCTCAATTAATTGCACAGAAACAATTAGGCGATGTCGTGCTCTTTGATATAGTTGAAGATATGCCTCAAGGTAAAACTTTAGATATTGGCGAAGCTGCAAGAGTAGTCGGTTTTGATGTTCGTGTTAAAGGAACAAATTCCTACAAAGATATAGCAGGCTCCGATCTTATTATAATTACAGCCGGACTGCCTAGAAAACCCGGAATGAGCAGAGACGACCTATTAACAACCAATGCAAAGATAATGAAATCTGTTGCAGAAGGTGTAAAAGAAAATGCGCCTAATGCTATCGTAATAATTATTTCCAATCCATTGGATGCTATGGTTACATTATTTAAGAAAATTACAGGTTTTCCGGCAAATAGAGTTTTAGGACAAGCAGGCGTATTAGATTCATCACGCTTTGCTACTTTTATTGCCTGGGAACTTGATGTGTCTGCAAAAGATGTTAACGCAATGGTTTTAGGCGGCCATGGTGATACAATGGTTCCTTTAGTTAGATATGCAAATGTAAATGGAATTCCTGCTATGGAAATGCTGGAAAGAAAATATAAAGATAAAACCAAGGCGGAAGAAGTTATGAAGGCGATGGTAGAACGTACTAAAATGGCCGGGGGTGAAGTTGTAAAACTTCTTAAGACCGGTTCGGCTTTTTATTCACCTGCTGCTTCGGCAGTTGCCATGGCTCAATCAATTTTACTTGATGAAAAGAGATTACTGCCGGCATGTGCATATTTAAGCGGAGAATTCGGTGTAAACGGATATTATGTAGGCGTGCCCGCCGTATTGGGAGCTAACGGAGTAGAAAGAGTTGTTGAACTTTCATTAAATGAAGAAGAACAAACTGCTCTAAATAAATCCATAAATGCAGTAAAAAAATTAGTTGAAGATATGGACAGACTTGGCTTTTAGTATTTAGCATTCAGCTTGGTAATAAAAAACCCTCCTAAAAAAGGAGGGTTTTTTATTTATTATAACTTAATATAAACTTAAGAATTACTGTGTAACTATACTTATAAACTTTCTATCGCCTTTTTTGGTTTCAAATTTTACAATGCCGTCCGCAACAGCAAAAAGAGTATCATCACCGCCCTTAAGCACATTGTCTCCGGGATGAAATTTTGTTCCTCTTTGTCTAACCAGTATATTGCCGGCAACTACCTTTTCTCCGCCAAACTTTTTTACACCTAAACGCTGGGCGTTACTATCTCTTCCGTTTCTTGATGAACCTTGACCTTTTTTATGAGCCATTATTTATTCTCCTGCTTTTAACCGATCTTTGTAATTTCTATTTGTGTTAAAGACTGTCTATGACCATTCTTTTTCTGATATCCTGTTCTTCTTTTCTTCTTGAAGACAATTACTTTGCCATCTTTTGTATGATCTAAAACCTTAGCCTTAACCTTAACACCTTCCAAATAAGGACTTCCCAATTTTGTTCCATTGTCATCAGATAATAAAAGAACATTTTTAAATGTTACGCTTTTATTAGGAGCTTCCTTTAAACGTGGAACATAGTATTTTGTATTTTCAGCTACTTTAAATTGTTGTCCTAAAATATCAACAACTGCAAACATTTTTACCTCATTATCTAAAATATAGACAGTAAAGTTAAGAAATTGATTCTCACAAGTCAATTAGGGATAAAATAATTTTTATTGGATTTTAATGAATTTAATAATAAAAAAGTGTCTTATTTCATTTTTTTAGTCTGAAAGAGAATTCCGAACCTGAATCCGGGATGCTGTTCACTTCAACTTTTGAGCCGTGTGCATCAACTATATGCTTTACAATTGCAAGCCCAAGACCGGTTCCGCCGACTGCCCTGGATCTTGCTTTATCAACTCTGTAAAATCTCTCAAAAATTCTTCCGATATCCTCCTGTGAAATGCCGATGCCGGTATCCCTTACAATTATTTTCCCGAACTTAGGTTCTTCAACAACCAAAACTTCAACCTTGCCTTTTTCAGTATATTTAATCGCATTTTGAATTAAATTTATCATTACCTGATGAAGCCTTAACTTATCCCCGAAGAGTTGTAATTTATCTCGTGCGGGAAGATAAATTAAATCAATTTGTTTTTCGGCCGCTATAGGTGATAATTCCTTAATGATATTTTGAAGGTACTCATTTATATTAAAATACCTGAATGTCATTCTCATTTCACCGGATTCAATCATTGAAATATCGATTAAATCATTAAGAAGCGTATTAAGATTATTTGTATGTTGAATTGCCTTTTCTAAAAAATTCTTATTCACTTTCTTATCGTTTACCGCACCATCCAACAATGTTTCTATGTAACCCTGTATAGCAAAAATAGGCGTGCGTAATTCGTGGGAAACATTAGCCAAAAATTCAGTCCTTACCTTTTGAAGTCTTTTTAAATCTTCTATATCTGCTTTTGTTTTTTCAAACATCAGCTTTATATCTTCTTGAAGACTTGACAGGTTGCGGCTTAACTTAATTTCATCGGAAGCAGAGTATAAATTTTTTCTGATATTGTTGATGGTCAATTTAACTTCATTTAGCTCGTAATTTCTCTTTTTACCTATAAAATTCAGTAGGATGAAGCTTAGAAGAATCGTAAGAATTATGAGAGGAATTTCATAAGAATTGTCAGTTAAAAAAATTATTATGAGGAAAATAAAAAATAAATTGAATATTATTAATTCAATCAAATAAACCCGCGCAGAAAGGATATTGGATTTAAATTCACTCAACACTTTTAAATCTATACCCCACTCCTTTCACGGTTTCAATTAAATCGGAATATTTTTCAAGCTTTTCTCTAATTTTTCTTATATGAACATCGACGGTCCTATCAACAACATATACATCGGTTCCCCAGACATCTTTCAGCAAAGCATCACGGCTAAAGACCCTTCCGGGATTATTAGCCAAATAAAACAATACTTCAAATTCTTTCCTGGGAAAAATCTTTTCGTTTCCATCGATGTGGACTATATATTGTTCCCTGTCTATTAAAAGCGGACCAATTTTAATTTTTAACGGAGCTTTTTTCTCAGTTGTTTGAACTTCCACTTTTCGCAGATTGGATTTTACTCTTGCAATTAGTTTTTTCGGAGAAATCGGTTTTTGAATATAATCACTGGCTCCAAGCTCTAAACCCAGGATTTCATTTACTTCGCCTACCTTTGCAGTTAAAAATATAATAGGTGTGGATTCAAACCCAGATGTATTTCTAATCTTCTTGCAAACCTCATATCCATCCAACTTAGGCATCATAATATCAAGGATAATTAAATCTGGTTTTTCAGAAATCTTAGATAATGCTTCCACCCCGTCAAAAGCAGTTATAACTTCAAAACCTTCATATTCAAGATTATATTGAAGGAACTCAACAATATCAGGCTCATCATCAACCAGTAAAATTTTTGTTTTCATAAGCTTATAATTTAATTTCTTTATTTAATGAAGATGATTTATACATTGCTTCAATTACTTTCATTCTTGGTAAAGATTCTTCAGCAGAAGAAAAAATAGGATTTAATCCGTTTACCGAGCCGATAAAACTTTTCAATTCATTTGTATAAGATTTTTTAAACAAACTCACAGCACTTTCACTTTGGGAAGGAGTTAAATCAATAATTTGTCCCTCAATCTTCTTATATACATGAAACGGGTTTAAAGAAGCTGCCCCTTTAGTGCCGTATATATTAAAATAAAACGAATCTTTTGCTAACGGCAGCGACCAGCTCGATTCGATACTGATAGTTGTAGATCCGGAGCATCTAAGAAAGCTGATGGATGAATCTTCTACATTCTTAGTGTACTGGTGATAGCTCTGAGTACTTACAGTTTCAACTGAGGGAAATTTTAAAAGCCAAAGCGCCATATCCAACATTAAAATACTTAAATCGATTATAACCCCGCCGCCTGATTCTTCTTTTTTTGTAAACCATTTTTGACCGCTGCTTTGACTTCTTAACCATCCGCATTTAATATAAAAAGGATCACCGATTTCACCGGAATTTAAAAGACTTTTTAATATCATTGAATCCGGTCTAAAACGTAAATTCATCCCGACCATAATCTGACGCTTATATTTTTTTGCCGCATCAACAATTTGTTTTGCTTCCTGGAGAGTACGTGCCAAAGGCTTTTCAACCAGAATATCTTTATTTGCTTTTAAGCAGGCAGTAGCAATTTCTTTATGAGAATTAGTCGGTGTGGCTATAATTAAAGAACCGGCATCACTGTTTTTCAATAAATCAATATGATCTTTATATCTTTCCTTAATATTAAATTTATCAGCAACTGTCTGCAGCCTGTTATTATTAATATCTGCAACGGCACAAACCTCCACATTTTCAAATTTTGTTAAGTTAGGTAGATGAACTAATTGTGCAATGCCTCCCAAACCAATTACAGCAACTTTAGTTTTCTCCATTAGATGGTAACCTCGTGATCCACTTTTTTCTTTTCATAAAAACTTTTCACCTTTTCAGCAATCCCTTCCGCATCAATCTTAAGCATTTTATGAAGTTCGGCTTGCGTACCGTGTTCGATAAACTGATCCGGTAATCCAATTCTTAATATATCATTTTTATAATTTTTTTGTGAAAAATATTCCAATATACCGCTGCCGAAACCTCCGGTTAAGGCATTTTCTTCAAGTGTGATAATTTTGGAGTGTCTCCTTGAAATTTCATCCAGTTTCTTCGAGTCCAATGGTTTTACAAATCTCATATTAATTACTTCACAAGAAATCCCTTCATTCTCTAAAAGCTCGGAGGCTTTAAGAGCAAAATTAACCATTAAACCTACGGCGAGAAAAACGGCATCCTTACCTTCTCTCAATTTTTCGCTTTTACCAATTTCAATTTCATCAAATCCTTCTTTTAATTTAACACCAACACCCGAACCTCTGGGATACCTTAAGGCAATAGGGCCATTTTCATAATTAATAGCTGTAAACAGCATATCTCTTAATTCTGATTCATCTTTCGGCGCCATTATAACCATTCCCGGAATCATTCTTAAGTAAGTCAGATCAAAGGCGCCATGGTGTGTTGGACCATCTGCTCCCACTAAACCGGCACGATCGAGTGCAAAAACAACATGAAGTTTTTGAATAGCAACATCATGTACAATTTGATCAAATGCCCGTTGTAAAAAAGTTGAATAAACTGCAACTACAGGAACTATTCCCTGCGTTGCCAATCCTGCCGCAAAAGTAACCGCATGCTCTTCAGCAATTCCAACATCAAAATAATTCTTAGGAAAATTTTTTTGAAGTAAATCCAAGCCTGTACCGTCCGGCATTGCGCCTGTAATTCCAACTACTCTCGGATTATCCATTACAATTTGTAAAAGCGCCTTTCCAAAAACAGATGTATAGGACGGGATACCTCCAGCTTTTTTAATTGCTTTCCCAGTAACCTTATCAAAAGGGGTTGATGCATGTAATTTTTGCTCGTCACTTTCAGCGGGAAGATACCCTTTGCCTTTTTGAGTGATTGCGTGAACTAAGATTGGACCTTTTAAGTCTTTAACTTGCTCAAAAATTTTAATAAGCTGATGAATATTATGACCGTTAACCGGACCAAAATATCTAAAACCCAGCGCTTCGAATAACATACCCGGTGTAACAACTGCTTTTATTCCGTTTTCTAACCGGGAAGCAATTTTTCTTAGTCTATCACCGAATTGATCCAGTTTACCTGTCAATTCCCAGATTTGCCCTTTAAACTTATTGTAATCGGGGTGTGCAATCATTTCCGTAAAATAATTAGAAATCTGCCAAACATTCGGCGCAATTGACATATTATTATCATTAAGAACCACAATTAAGTTAGATTTAATAATCCCGGAATTATTCATTGCTTCGTAAGCCATACCGCCGGTCATTGCACCATCGCCGGTAACTGCTATTACTTTTCTTTTTTCATTTTTTATATCTCTAGCTACAGCCATACCGAGTGCAGCAGATATTGAAGTTGATGCGTGTCCGGCTCCGAAAGTATCATATTCGCTTTCCGAACGTTTAAGAAATCCGCTTATACCGTGAAATTTTCTTATCATCTTCAGTGCTTCTTTTCTGCCGGTTAAAATTTTATGTGGATAAGCCTGATGCCCGGTATCCCAGACTATCAAATCATATGGAGTATTAAACACACGGTGTAATGCTACCGTCAACTCAACAGTACCTAAACCGCCTCCGAAATGTCCGCCTATTTCGGAAATCGTATCAATGAGATACTCCCTAATATCGGAACATAAAATTTTTAATTGGGATTCGTCAAGTTGACGAATATCGGAAGGATAATTAATCTTCGATAATATTTCATATTTTCCCGGCTCATTCATCGCAGTATTTGTTCCTTACTTACTCTTCAAATAATTCGTTTTCTTCGGATGAAATTTTATCCAGCTCTTTTTTCAATTCGGTAATTTTCAGTTCTGCTTTTTGTAAAGAAGTTATGCAATTTTTAGAAAGTTCTATCCCTTCTTCATACAAATTGATTGCCTCTTCAAGTCCAATTTCACCATTTTCCAAAAGATCGGAAATCTCTTCCAGTCGTTTTAAATTTTTCTCAAAACTATTTTTAACTGCCTTTTTTGCCATATTATTAACAAGAGATTATCAAATAATTTTCATTTTAATTATAAAATTTTATTATCACAAACCCAAATCAATATTACAATTTTATTTTGATTCAAGGCGAATATCACCATCATAGAAATTCAACAAAGTTTCAAATTCACTATTAAAATATGCAGCACGGGTAATAAATTTAGAATCTTGTTTAACTAAAACAAATCCTTTTTTAAGAACCTTATTTATGTTATGGGATTCAATCGATTTTGCCAATAATTGAAGTTTATTTTTTTTTAATAAAAGCTGCCGATCACTATTCTGAGTAAAACGGTAGGTTACATTATCAACTTGCTGCGATTTTTTCCGGATTAAATCAATCGGAATTTTAAAACCATATGAATTTAAAATATTGTCAATATCATTTTTTAAATTTGAGCAGATTTTAGTAATGTTTTGCGTTGAATTATAGGAAAATTCATCAATAAAGCCGAAGAGATCATTTTTATCCGGGGTAACTATTTCCATTGCAGCTGATGGAGTCGGGGTTCTCAAATCTGCAACAAAATCCGCTATTGTAAAATCAATTTCATGACCGATTCCTGTTACAATCGGAATATTGGATCTGAAGATTTCTCGAGCGACAATTTCTTCATTAAAGGCCCAAAGATCTTCAATTGAACCGCCGCCTCTGCCGACTATAATTACATCAATATCTTTTTGTCTATTTAACAATCTAATACTTTCAACAATAGTCTCTGCGGCTCCGCTTCCCTGAACTTTTGAAGGGGCTATCACTAATTCAGCTAACGGATATCTTCTCGTAGCAACACTAATCATATCTTTAAAGGCAGCACCGTCAATTGCAGTAACTATCCCTATCTTTATTGGAAAACCGGGAATAGGCTTTTTATATTTTTCATCAAAAAGACCTTCATCAGAAAGTTTTTTCTTCAGCAGTTCAAAAGCCGCTTGAAGCTCGCCAACACCGGCCGGCTTCATCGAACGAACATCAAGCTGATAACTTCCGCGCGGCGGATAGACCGTAATTCTCCCTTTGACAATTACTTTCATTCCGTCTTGCGGAGTAAAGAAGACATAATTATTCAATCCTTTCCACATGGTACAGGAAATTACTGCATTTGAGTCTTTCAAATTAAAATACCAATGACCGGATACATGCGATTTAAAATTGGATATCTCACCTTCAACGGAAATTTGAGAAAAGTTTGTTTCAAGTGAAAACTTAATCTGTTTTGTTAACTCCGATACACTTAATATGTCCGTATTTTCAGCCATTTATTTTTTTCTTTCAGTCAGCGATTAATTGTTTATAATATGACTGTCTTCATTAAAAATTAATTTTATTTATTTATTCCTTTTCTAAAAATCAAACAATACTGATGATGCCTGTTTGAAACCCAGGCACTATTAACGCCGAGTGCAATTAAAGGTTTATCGTCTTGAAGCCAGATTTTTTCATCTTTTAACACCCAGCTTTTTGATTTCCTTTTAGTTAAAGAAACAGCGGTATCAAAAGCCAAAGGAAATAACTTACCTTTAAAATAAATATTGTTTGTAATAATCGTTAAATAACCGTTAGGTTTTGTCAAATCGAAAACCTGATCAAATATATTCGCCTGTCTCTCAATAAAGCTTTCATAATCTGTTTCATTACCTATGTCATTCTTGCTTTGGGAATATTTAGTTGTTAATCCCTTGTCGGTCCGCAGTTTCTGCCTTAAAGAATTTCTTTCAAGCTGATTCCAATACGGAGGAGAAGTTATTGTATAATCAAACTTAACTTTTCCCAATCCCTTTTCCGGCAATATACTCTTCAAATTTTCGGAGGAACCGTGTAACGGTATAATTTTATTTTTAAACTTTTCTTTCTTAATTCTATCGATTGTTATTTTATAAAATAATTTTGAAAGTTCGACTGCGACAGCATTTCTTTCAAGATTTCCGGCGGCGATTAATGTACTACCCGTACCCATAAACGGATCCAAAATCCAATCACCTTGTTTTGTAAAAAATGATATAAACTCTTCCACTAATGATTCCGGAAACTTAGCAGGATGCAGCAGCTCGTTTTTTTTTCTCCGCGGCGGCTTGTGTATAAACCATGATTTGGAGAATTTAATCCATTCCTTACCGGTTAAATTATTGAGTTTGTTATTTAGGTTATATTTTCCGCGATCTCCGAGGTTGATAATATTTTCAGAATTTGATTGATTGGTCATTAATTATTTTTAATATTTTTAAAGCAATGTTAACCAATTTAAGTAATCAGTAAATATTTTATTTTTAGAGATAAACGGAGAAGAAACTCGAATAAAGCCCGATTGAAATTTCATGGAAATTATTTTTGGTATCGTTCGGTTCCAAATTAAAACGGTACCTAGTATATACCGTAAACGTATTTAATAACTTAAACCAACCGATGGAAAGCTCGGCACTAGCTCCGTTAAATCCCTTAAAATTAGTAAACCAATCCAAACCGGGTGAAACATATTGAATTCCTGGAACAACAATTAATTGTTTATATCCTATCCTTAAAAAATTTTTATAAGGTGCGTTAAAAATATGCGAATATTCTGCTGAGAAATATCCTGCAGGATAATTAAAATTTGACGACCTGATTGAAATAATAGGGATTTCTTTTGTAATACTAAAATAATTTTTACCATTCTGCGAAACGTAAACGGGAGAAGGCAAAGCAAATACGGTTCCCCCAAACAGACATAATAGCAAAAAGTTAGATTCGCTTTGAATTTTTACTTCTCCGGGTAATTCAAAATCATAAACGTCGCTTTTAAAAGTATGTCCAGCTGAATCCCGCACTGTTATAATATAAGGAATAGATTTTGTTTTAAAGTTAAGGTTAGATAAATCAATTTTGATATTATGGTTTACAGTATATTTGGTGGAAACAGGGTACTCATATTTATTGTCAATTAGAACTTTCGATTTACACTCGGAACTAGTAAAAAAAGACAACATAAAAGTGTAAGGCTTTTCGGGAGATACATATGAATCAATTACAGTAACTTCAATTGAATCCTGGGCCTGATTATTTTCCTGAGCATAAAATGAGGCCGAATAAGAAAGAACAAACAAAAAAACAATAAGAAAGTATTTCTTCATAATATTCCTTGAAAATTTGTCTGAAATATACAGATAATTTGCGGTCGTTTAAATTAACCTAAACTTAAATGACCGCCAAATTATAAATAAAATAAATTTTTTATACTTTCAATAAACATTCATCAAGATCACTCAATATATCTTCCACATTTTCCAATCCCGCAGCCAGTCGAATCCCGCCCGGATCAATTTTGTATTCCGTAAGTTTTTCAACAGGAACCATAGAATGCGTCATTGAAGCAGGATGCTCTATTAAAGTTCTCGTATGTCCCAAACTTACGGCAAGCGTCATTGTATAAGCTTTCTTAGCCGCATAATTCATAAACTTTTTTGCTTTCTCTTTGCTATCCAAAGCATTTGAACCTTTAAGTACAAAATAAATTAAACTGCCCGGAGCAAAGTTCCCATAAAAGTCCCGCATCTGCTTTTTAGCAAGGTCATAATATTTATTTGTTGCCAGTCCCGGATAATTTACAAATTCTACTTTTTCATGATTACTTAAATATTCTGCCAATTTCTGAGCTGTTTTTATCTGCTGACGGATTCTCAAATGAAGAGTTGGCAAACCATAAGTTGTTATTGTCCATGCAGTTTTATTATTCAACACAGCACCGAAATCCTTTCGATATAAAAGAAGCATATCTTTATACTTTTTCTTTCCGACAACTACCCCTCCCATATCTGTTCCGAATCCCCCAAGTCCTTTAGTTAAAGAATTTACCGAAAAATTTGCTCCCAATTCTATAGGCCTTTGACAATATGGTGTTGCGAAAGTATTATCAACAACAATTTTTATTCTGTCCGCCTCAGAAAGGCTTGAATTAAATTCATCGACAATGTCTCTAACTGCCAATATATCAATCAAATCCAGGTTCGGATTTGAAGGAGTTTCGAAGTAAATAACTTTTGTTTTTCCTGTAATTGAATTTCTGAGATTGTTGATATCAGTTAAATCAATTAATATACACTTAATATTATATCTTGGATACCAATTAGTAAAAAGTGAATAAGTGCATCCATAAAGGGTATGATGAGCAATTATTTCGTCCCCGGATTTAGTCAGCATTCCCATGATCCCGGATATTGCTCCCATACCTGTTGCAAAAGTAACTGCCATATCTCCTTTTTCAACATAGGCAAGATTTTCTTCAAGAATGTCTTTGTTCGGTTCACCAAGTCTATCGTATATATATATCGGCATCGGATCTTCTCCCGCAACGGGAGAGTTAGCAAACTCCTTAAAACCTTCCGCTCCTCTTTCCACGGAATCAAGTCTATATATAACCGAAGAGGAAATGGGTGGAAGGACATGATGGCTATAATCCCATTTTTTTGTAATATTTTTGCCGTATATCATATGAGTTTCCATAGAATATTTTGTATCATCTACGGAATCTCTATTATTAAATTTATTATTTTGTTTTTCCATTAGATTTCCTGGAAATAATTAAAATTATTTTATTTAAATTTAACCAGAAATTTTTCTAATAGATAGGCTTTGAATTCATCATTTAGAGAAAAGACAAGATGAAATTTATTTAAACTTAGGAATAAAATTAATTAATTTATCTTGCTCAGTATCCATAAAGGTTACAGTTTTATATCTTGAAAAATGCTAAAACTATTCAACTTTGAATGTCTTTAAATGCGACCTTCAAGTTTTTGTGTAAGGGGACTTATTAAATAAGTGATATTAAAAAAGTGTAGAAGATCTTAATTATTTTAAAGCATTTTCAATATCGGCAATTAAGTCTTCAATATCTTCAATCCCAACTGAAAAACGAACAAGACTGTCAGTTAATCCCATCCTTTCTCTTTCTTCTTTAGGCACTGATGCATGAGTCATACTTGCCGGGTGACTTATTAAACTTTCAACACCGCCAAGACTTTCACCGAGTGTAAAGATATTTACATTTTTTAATAACTTTTTAGCTTTCTCAATATTTCCAAAATCAGCAGAAATCATTCCTCCAAATCCCCTCATCTGTTTCTTTGCCAGTTCATGCTGCGGGTGAGTTTTTAAGCCAGGATAATACACTTTTTCGGCAATTTTTGAATTAGCAAAAAAATCGGCCAGCTCAATTGCATTTTTATTATGCCGCTCCATTCTTACCGCTAATGTTTTTGTCGAACGCAGGACAAGCCAGCAATCAAATGGAGAAGGCACTGCCCCAACTGCATTTTGAATGTATCTAATACGCTCATGAATATTTTCATTGTTAGTAATAATTATTCCTCCAATAACATCGCTATGTCCGTTTAAGTATTTTGTAGAACTGTGTAATACTATATCTATACCTAATAAAAGTGGATTTTGAAAATAAGGACTCATAAATGTATTGTCCACAATACTTATCAAACCGTGTCTTCTGCAAATTTCCGAAGCACCGGATAGATCGGTAAGATTAAGCATTGGATTTGTAGGTGTTTCCAAATAGACTAGCTTGGTATTTTTTTGAATTGCCTTTTCAATATTTACTATTGCGGAAGTATCAACCCATGAATACTCTAATCCATAATCTTTCATTATCAATTCAAATAAGCGATAAGTCCCGCCATAAACATTATTTGAAACAATTATATGATCGCCTGCTTTTACCAAACTCATCAAAGCATGAGTAGCAGCTAATCCCGAAGAAAAAGCTATGCCGTATTTACCTTTTTCCAGAGCTGCAATATTTGTTTCCAATGATTGACGTGTTAAATTATGAGTCCGTCCATATTCAAAACCTTTGTGTTTGCCCAATTCATCCTGTGCATAAGTCGATGTTTGATATATCGGTGTTATAACTGCTCCTGTTACAGGATCAGGTTTTTGACCTGCATGAATAGCATCTGTAGAAAATCCCATTATAATTTCCTTTTTGAAAGATTCAATTGAATATTTTTAAATCCCCGAAGCTTTAATCAAATAAAATTTATATTACTTTACATAATTAAAATTATGAAAAGTTTGCATGCTCCAAAATATCATAGCGGGTAATTATATCCTTTATCCTTCCGTATTCAGTTGAAAGGACTGCAGGAGAATCGCTTAAATATTTTCTCACAACGGAAAGTTCTGTCCGTTCATCAAGAGTTGGGAAACCTTGTCCCATTATACTCTCAACATTAGCATCCATTAAATCAGGATTTTCAAGTATACTAGACATTAATCTTGCTTCTTTTATACTTCCCACAGATTCTCCGTTGTCTATTACCGGCAGTTGAGAAAATCCCTTTTCATTCAGTACTTCAACAGCAGTTTTTATTTTATCTCCGGGATTTAGAAAAACAAGATCTTTTGGTTTACCGTTTCTTTTGGCTAAAGAAATATCATGCAGTGTTCTTATGTCAACCGGCAGAAGTCTTTTTTCCCTTAACCATTCATCGCTATGAAACTTTGACAAATATCTCTCCCCGGTATCGCAAACAATAAATACAATAACAGCATTTTCATCTAATTCTTTTGCAACCTGAAGAGTGACACTTAAAATGGTACCTGTACTTCCTCCGCAAAAAATTCCCTCTTCCCGTGAGAGAATTCTCGCAAAGTTGAAAGAATCCATGTCACTTACGTTGTAAATTTTATCTATGTATTCAAAATGAACATTTTTAGGAAGACAATCCTGCCCGATACCTTCAACTAAATAGGGCAAACCTTCTATCAGATTTCTTTTTTCTTTATACTCTTTAAAAATAGATCCAAATGGATCTGCACCGATTACCCGAATATTCTTATTTTTTTCCTTTAAATATTTACCCACACCGCTTATTGTTCCCCCGGTTCCAATGCCGGCAATAAAATGAGTTATCTTGCCGTCGGTCTGTTCCCAAATTTCGGGTCCGGTTGTTTTATAATGTACTTCCGGATTTGCAGGATTTGAGTACTGGTACATAAAAATTGAATTCGGTGTTTCCCGATTAATTTTTTTTTTAACTGTTATATAATAATCGGGATGATTATGATTTACCGCATTAGAAACTACAATTACATCGCCGCCTAATGCCTTAAGATAATTAATTTTTTCCGTGCTCACCTTATCCGTAACTATAAAAATAGACTTATAACCTTTAACAGCACAAGCTAAAGCCAACCCGATCCCCGTATTACCGCTGGTTGCTTCTATAACAGTACCACCGGGTTTTATTTGTCCATTGCGTTCGGCATCTTCAAGCATGGATAAACCTATTCTATCTTTTACACTTCCTCCGGGATTAGATGATTCCAGCTTTGCAAATATTTGAGGCCTTAATCCTTTATTTACTTTATTTAATTTAATTAAAGGAGTATTGCCGATATTCTCCAGTATATTATTTTTATATTTCATTTTAAACCTTAAAGTTATTCCGGTTCGTTAAAATATTATAACACGATCGAGAAATTCGTTTCAGAAATTTGTTAAAAAGAAAGTAATCCGCTATTAATGTGTAGTATTAAATTTATAATTAAACAAAATTAAATCCTCGTAAAAATTCTTCTATTTTCATTCGTTTCTTCCCTTCCTGCTGAAGTTCCAAAACTTTTAAAGAATTTTTTCCGCATCCTACAATTAAACTGTCTTTTGATTGTCTGATTTGCCCGGGACTTAATTCCTGAGCCTGAATAATAATAGTTTTAAAGATTTTTATAACTTTATTTGCAAACTTAAAATAGGCACCGGGAAAGGGTGAAAGTCCTCTAATTAAGTTATGTATTTCTTCAGCTGATTTTTCCCAGTTAATTTCCGTTAATTCTTTTGAAATCTTAGGCGCCGGTGAAGCAAGCATATCATCTTGTCTTTTCAGTTCTGCATTTCCTTTTGAAATCAACTCTACGGTTTTTAAAACAGTTTCAGCACCAAGTATGCTTAACTTATCATGTAATGTTCCGAAATCATCATCATTATCAATATTTATTTTTTCTTGTATTATGATGTTGCCTGTGTCAACTTTATCTTCCAGCATAAATGTAGTAACTCCGGTCTCTTTTTCACCGTTTATTAAAGCCCATTGAATTGGGGCAGCCCCTCTATATTTCGGCAAAAGTGATCCGTGTAAATTAAAAGAACCTTTGGAAGGCAAGGTAAAAACTTCCATCGGCAGAATTTTAAATGCTACAATAACATAAAGATCTGCGTTTAAATCTTTTAGTTGCAAGATGAAGTTAGGATCTTTCAATTTTTCCGGCTGAAGAACAGGAATATTATATTTTAAAGCGAATTTCTTTACAGGTGTATATGTTAATTTTTGACCTCTCCCCCGTTCTTTATCGGCACCGGTTACAACAGCACTTATGATATGTTCACTCTCGATCAAAGCTTTTAAAGAAGGGATTGCAAAATCCGGAGTACCCATGAAGATAATTTTCATTTTACATCTTTTATATTTCAGACAAGCTGATAATCCATATTTTCAGTAACCGGGTATGTTATGTCGAATTTTCTCTTTTTAATTTTAATTATCTCCTTGTTCAGCTTCTTTTTTTCATCATCGGTAATAAGGTCTGTAAACAATATACCTTGAAGATGATCGTACTCATGCTGTATCACTCTTGCAAGCAAATCGTCAGCTTCCAGAATATGTTCTTTTAAATCCGTATCATGATACTTAATAGTTATAGACTCGGATCTTTCAATTTCCGATTTAATATCAGGTATACTAAGACAACCTTCTTCAATTAAACATTTTTTTTCCGAACGCTTTATAATTATCGGATTAATAAAGGTAATTGGTTTAGAATTCTCATGCCCTTCTGCTACAGAAATATCTATAACAAAAATAGATTTATCTGAACCTACCTGATTAGCAGCTAAACCAATACCGTTAGCATTTCGCATAGTTTCAAACATATCTCTAATAAGCTCAACAGTCTTATAATCTACTTCTTTAACCTGATTCGCTTTTTTTCTTAAAATTTTATCGCCAATTAATGTTACCGGTAATAGTGCCATTAATACTCCATGAAATTTTGTTCAAACGTTAAAATTATCGGGATATATTAAGAAGATATAATAAATTTAATAGTTTAAAAATAAATAAAACTAAAAGAAGAAAAAAGGAAATTTAATAATATCCGCTACGTTATTTATCATAATAAATTATTTTAATAAATATAAGTCTACGATCAATTTTTATCAAAATAATTTACCAAGTGATAGTTAAATACTAAATATTATTTTAAAAATCAAAACTATATTTATCATTAACTTATTCTACGGGACTTAAATCACAAATACTTTTTTGATAAAAAAGATACAATATTTAACAATTATCCGAAGCTCAATTTAAATACCATAAATAATTGAAAACTTAAAAATAAATTTGTAAAAATTATATTTTTTAAATTAATTTTTTTTATATTAATGTATTAGTAATACTGATAATCGCTCCGGTATGTTATAAGAGGAATTCGAACAGAAATTTTTCATTTCTCAAAATAGTTAAATTCATGGATAATAAAGGCAATAATTCAAATTCTCATAAAGTTCTATTAGTTGAAAATGATAAGGCCAGCAGCGACTTGATTATTTATCTTCTAAAGAATATTTGTTCAATTGAACTTGCCGAAGACGGATTTACCGCTATCGAACTTGCAAATAAAAATCTTTACCCTTTAATTTTAATGGATATAGGCCTAGGTTTTAATATGAATGGTGTTGAAACAACCACGGCTATTCGAAAAATCTCCGGATACGAAAATATTCCTATTGTTGCTGTTACCGCATTTGCAATGAAAGGAGACCGGGAATATTTTTTGTCTCACGGGCTTACCCATTATATTTCCAAACCATTTAATATTACTTCCTTTATAAATTTGATCAAAGGTTTGCTCTCCAATTAATCATATTAAAAGTACTCGTACACTTGGTTAAAATAATAATAGCAATGTTGTAAATCTTACCTTACTTTAATAATTTCATATAATACAAAACCATTGCAAAAAATTCTCAGAGTTTATTATTTTTGTTTTATTTAAATTAATAGACGGGTAATGGTTTGATAGTTGATATGAAAAACGTTTCCCTTAAGCGTGATGATTTATTTATTTTAAAAAATATCAGCTGGGAAATAAAGAAGGGAGAAAATTGGTCGCTTATCGGTTTAAACGGTTCAGGCAAAACATCTCTATTAAAAATTATAAGCGGATATACTTTCCCCTCGAAAGGAGATGTTAAGGTTCTCGGGAAAAAATTCGGAGCATTTGATTTGCGTGAATTAAGAAAGTCCATAGGCTGGGTAAGTTCTTCTCTTCAGGAAGTGTTGTATTCAAATGAAACTTCTGAAGAAATAGTTATCAGCGGAAAGTATGCCAGTATCGGTTTATATGAAACTCCTACCGAAGAAGATTTAAATCGTGCCTCGGAACTACTGGAACAGTTTGGATGTTCAGCGTTGAGAAAAAGAAGTTATTCTACTTTATCACAAGGAGAAAAACAAAAAATTATTCTTGCAAGATCTCTAATGAATTCTCCCAAATTATTAATATTGGATGAACCTTGTACCGGATTAGATATTTTTGCTCGTGAAAGTTTCTTATCATTAATAGATATCATAGGTAATTCAAGTCAATCTCCTACATTATTATATGTGTCCCATCATATTGATGAAATTTTACCGTTGTTTAAAAACACTTTGCTGCTTAATAGAGGTAAAGTTCATTCTTCCGGAAGGGCAGAAGAAATATTAACTGAAATTAATCTTTGTGATTTTTATGGAAAGGATGTTGAAGTAACTTGGATAAATGAAAGGCCGTCTGTTAATCTTAGGAAATAAAAATTCGAAGTAATAAAGATTAATGTGATTACCTTAGGATAATAAAAGAATGAGATTACTATTTATTTTTTACTTTAAATCAACAATAGGTTAGAAGCATAAGATTTATTTATCATTTATAAGATATAGGCGATTATCATCGACTCTATATATCATAGGTACAACCGTAATTTTAGGATATCTCAGCCGAAGACGTTTTGCTTCACTTGTCACAAAATCAATCTCATTTCCTATTTCAAACATAGGAGCAAAATGCATAAAATGCTCTTCTGCCCAGTTTCTATCCCAGCCTGCCTTATCTACAAGTCCTTTTATAAACTTTTCTTTACGTGCAATTAAATTTACCATGCCGCAGTCGTTATGGCCGATTAGTGCAATATGCTTAACATCTCCAACAGCAATTGCATAAGATACTTTGAATTCACTGTATCTTAAATTTGCACCGCCTGTTCTAATAATGTATGCAAAATTATCCGGAATCCGCAAATGCTTCCGATGATCCATGCACATCCCTATTAGAAGCTGCGCTTGCTTATAAGAATCTAAGGGAAAATTTAAATTATGATATTTTAACAATAAACCTATTGGTGTTTCTCTATAATCAGGATTAATATCATCAATAGTTTTCACATTAATTAATCTTTCCATTTTATCCTTTTATATTTTGAAAGATGAGTTATATATCCGCTTAATCATTTTCTATAGAAATGATATCACATCAGCAATTTAATTAATTATATAATAAAAAGTAGTAATATGTATAAAACTTTTTCTTCTATTTATATTACAATTTTATTTTACTAAATATTAATTAAATCCCTTTTGATAAATTATTTTTATCAATAAAGGATAAGCTATGATTCTTTAATTAATTTTATTTGTAACGGAATTTAATATACACTTAAAATAATTTTTCCGATAGTAGTACCGGATTCAATTTGAGCATGTGCTTTACGAAGATTTTCGGCGTTCAATTTACCATAACTTTTAGTCATAGTAGTTTTTATAATTCCATTTTCAATAAGATCAGCAGTTTTATTTAGCAAATTATGCTGAGTAATCATATCATGAGTTTTATAAGTTGATTTAGTAAACATAAGCTCCCAGGAAAAGCTGGCACTTTTCGGTCTCAATAAATCCAAATCTAATAATTCGCCTTTGTTTAATCCCACAATTGTGCAAAATCTTCCGAATGGTTTTATAATTTCAGCAGATTTAGGAAAGTGCTGAATTGTATTGTTTAGACAAAAAATATAATCTACTTCCTTAATTCCTATTTTATTTAATTCATCGGAAAAATTGTTATAATGATTAATTACATAATCAGCACCCAGGCTTAAACACCAGTTAATAGTTTCTTTTCTTGACGCTGATGCAATTACTGTTAGGCCGGCTAGTTTCTTAGCAAGCTGAATTGAAATAGATCCGACACCTCCGGCTCCTCCAATTATTAAAATAGATTTACCTTTATTCGATTCTTGACTATCATTTGAAATACACATTTGTTCAAACATTCCCTCCCAAGCGGTTATAGTGGTTAGAGGCAAAGCTGCCGCTTCTTCAAAAGTCAATTTATTCGGTTTGCGCCCGACAATCCTTTCATCAACTATTTGAAATTCACTGTTGCTGCCCTGCCTGACTATACTTCCCGAGTAATATACTTCATCGCCTTTTTTGAACAATGAAACATCGTTACCTGTTTCTTCAACAATTCCTGAAGCATCCCAGCCAAGTACTTTCGGTAAAGTTTCCACTTGACTCTTCGGAGACCTTATTTTGGCGTCAACTGGATTTACCGATACGGCTTTAACTCGGACTAAAATATCATGATTTTCCGGTATCGGCTTTTCGATTTCCAAATCTATTAAACTTTCCGGGTCGCTTATTGGTAAATATTTATATAATCCTACTGCTTTCATTTTACCTCCGGATTTTTCACTTAAAAATTGATATAACTTTTCAAACTCATTTATAATTTACAAAAAATGACTATTTCCTTTTGTTTATTACAGCATATCAATATTCAAAATTTTCTACTTATGTTGATAGTAATCTTTATATCTGTCAAAATATGAGGCAGCAATTTGGTAATTTGACGGAGTTTTCAGATCTTGATAGTAGTCTTTCACCTCTTGGATTCTAGCTGCAAGCTGGTTATAATTTTACGAAAGAATAACCGCTTAATGCTTTTTATGAAGCTGAAAGTATGCATAATAGAAGCCAGACAGCAATTATATTGGAAAACAGTAATAGTGCAAGGGTAGGATTAGCCAATACTTTGTATGATATTATTCATGGAATTATGCACTGAATTACTTGGCAATAAGTAAACTTTTGGAGTAAGTCAACTTACACAAAATAGTACACAGATTACATTAAGTATGCTGTATAAATTTTAATTACTAAATTTTTATAAAAGTAAGAAAAAAAATTAAATTTTACTTATATTCATTCGTTCTTATAAATTGTAGCTCTTTTAATTTATAATTGATATGAAATAAAGGATATTAAGAAAGTTAGTTATAATAATTTAGGAGTTAAAAATGGAAGCTTTACTTATTATGGTATTGGTTTTTGTCGGATACTTAATAATGTATCAGCTTTACGGAAAATTTATCGGGAATAAAATATTTGCATTAAGCAATAAAAATAAAGTCCCTTCGGTTGAACTCAAGGATGATACTGATTATGTACCTACAAAAAAGGAAGTAATATTCGGACACCACTTTTCATCAATAGCCGGAACAGGACCAATAGTCGGACCAGCGATTGCAGTTATTTGGGGCTGGCTGCCGGCGCTTTTGTGGGTGTTTATCGGATCAATAATTATGGGAGCCGTTCATGATCTGGGTTCCTTAATTATTTCAATGCGTAATCAGGGTAAATCTATTTCAGAGTATACGGCAAAATATATCAACAGCCGTACAAAATATTTCTTCTTCTTTATTGTATTTCTTGAACTCTGGATTGTTGTATCTATATTTGGTCTTATTATTGCAATTTTATTTAATATGTATCCGGGATCAGTTCTCCCGGTTTGGTTTCAAATTCCAATTGCTGTTGCTTTAGGCTATATGATTTATAAAAAAGGTGCTAATGCAACAAAAGGAGCTATAATATCCGTAATATTAATGTATGTTACAATTGTGATAGGAACCTATGTTCCGTTAGCATTACCTTCATCAATTTTAGGACTTTCACCAATTGCTGTTTGGTCAATTATACTTTTAATATATGCTTATATCGCGTCGATTCTTCCGGTAACTCGTTTACTTCAGCCGCGTGACTATATAAATGCATACCAATTATTAATTGCAATGACATTATTGGTATTAGGAGTTTTGTTTGCCGGTTTCGGTGGAAACCTCAATGTTGTTGCACCGTCGGTTCAAGCTGCTCCAGCCGGTGCACCTCCGTTATGGCCGTTCTTGTTTATAACTATTGCATGCGGAGCTATCTCGGGATTTCATTCTTTAGTTTCTTCCGGCACTTCAGCAAAACAAGTAAGACAGGAATCAGATTCTATTTTCGTTGGCTACGGAGCAATGCTCACAGAAGGCGCTCTAGCTACATTAGTTATTATTGCAACGGTTGCCGGGATAGGTCTGGGCTATAATAATCACGGACAAACATTATTCGGCATTCAAGCATGGACTAGTCATTATTCTTCATGGGCAGCAGCTGCCGGATTAGGTTCTAAGGTCGGTGCTTTTGTAGTTGGAGCTGCAAATTTACTCGCTTCATTCGGAATTCCTAAAGTAATTGCAATTATAATTATGGGTGTTTTTGTCGCTTCATTTGCAGGTACAACTCTGGATACGGCAACAAGAATTCAAAGGTATTTACTAACAGAAACTTTTCCGAAAACATTTAAAAACAGATATTTCTCAACAGCGGTTGTTGTATTATTTGCTCTTGCTTTAATTTTTTCAACCGGTGCAAATGGAAAAGGTGCACTTGCTTTATGGCCTTTATTTGGTGCAGTAAACCAAACACTTGCCGCATTGGCATTAATTATCGTTACGGTTTACCTTAAAGAAAAATTAAACTGGGGCTGGATTGTCAGCGGTATTCCGGCCGTATTTATGTTAGTTATGTCTCTTTGGGCAACAATTCTAAATCAGGTTTCTTTTGGAAAGAGCAACAATATATT
>Ga0315542_1000253_pt1 | contig 32402 bp, 28 predicted proteins | sample SalMarSW160120MG_FD_202541 | JGI IMG/M metagenome (GOLD analysis project Ga0315542, IMG submission 202541) | Salt marsh sediment microbial communities from the Plum Island Ecosystem LTER, Massachusetts, United States - Salt Marsh Sediment SW1601-20 ...
ACTACCTGGAATAGTCGGTCCATCCTTTCTTGGAGCAGGTTTTTTCTTTCGCCTATTTGCTCCGTCCCAGACAGCTTTGAACATATACATGACCATTGTCATTAATTCATCAAATTCCTCACACGGCCCCAGAACGGAAGATAATGCTGGTCTAAATTGTACGATGAGCTGGCGAATACCTGCAACTTCAGAATCATCGATTTCTTCATGTTGTTGTACCATTTCAAGGTAGGTTCGTTCAAATGACATTCCGAGGGTAGAAGCATCTTCAGGGAAATTCTTCTGAAAGAATTCCTTTGTAACACCAATGACACTTTGCTTCATGTTCTTGACGCTATCGATGTTCATAAATAATCACAAAGAGGAACTGTATTTAAACAATATGTTTATATATTATATAATACATTATTGTATTTATGGCTGCAGGAAAGAAGAAAGAGCAGAAGCTGAGGAAGAAGAAGAGGAGTAGAACCCTCCAAGAACGGGCAGAACAAATCTTCAGGTATATCGATCGGCAACCTGAGCCATTCCCAAAGTCAGAATTCAAGGATATTGGACTCAATCCAAAAACTGCAGAAAGCTGGATTCAATTGATTGAATACATACAGAGTCAACCGAGAATCAGAGTAACGAAGATGGGATCACAAACATACATCGAGAAACTTGAAAACAAATACCTGAGCATGATGAGGAAACGTATCATTGATTCAAATCTATCATTGAAAGAGAGAACCGATGCCATGAATGATTACATCAATGCACTCTTGACACTAGAAACTATCGAAGATGGGAGAATCAAGAAATAGTAAAGCTGATTGTTATTATCCAGATTATGTTCCCAACGTAATTTCAGTTCCAGCAATATAGGCGCTATTACTAGCACCACTATCTAATAATGCGTAAATGTACTCACTATGAACCACACCATTTGCATTAACCGTTGCATTCCTGAAAAGAACCATTGCATCTGCACCACTGCCCCCCATTGTAAGTATCAATACAACTTCTTTTCCTTCGAAATCAGCACGTTCAAGATATGCTTGCATTGCTGCATGTGGTTGTGCTCCATTTACTGGACTTCCTAACACGATCAAGTCATACGTAGATACATTTGTGGGTGTCTGTGTAGAACAAGTAGTTACTTCAACTCGCCAATCAGATGCCACTAATCCTCGAATAAATGCATTAACGATGTCTTCATTGAAACTGGTCAATCCAGGTCGGAAAACAACGAATGCAGTCCCTGTTAATCCGTCTTCGTTTTGGATTTCTACATCCCGGATTATCTCTGTACTATTGAGAGGAACGATAATCATTATTGAAGCAATTAATCCAATAATGGATATAATACAAATAAGACTGCAAATTCGTTTTTTGTTCATCGTGATATCCTCACATTATTACAGATAGTCATTACCAGTTCTCGACTTTTATCTAATTCCTTTTTTCTAAAGATAGTTTCTTAGTTTCAATCCTCTATCAACATCCTACTCTTCCAAAGAAAGATTGTCCTAAAAATAACTAAAATGATAGTATATCCAAGGATGGAAAGAAAAACACTATTGAATACAATCTCCATTGGAAAAAGTAGTGTGATTCCAATAGCTGCAATTAGGAACATACCATAGTATTTTCCAACAGGGTCGTAGAGCGGTTTTTGTCTATTCGATGTGATAATGAAAAACAGAAACATGAATACAAGTAAAATCAGAATCCAAGAAGGGTAGATCTCTTTGAGAGTGAATGCTGAGAAAGCCATGAGGACTAATACAAAATCCGCGATTGGATCTGAATAGGCTTCAAGAAACGAGGATGATATCGTTTTAAACTTCTTAGCCAAAAATCCATCCAATATGTCAGATGAAAATGCTGCAAAAAAAAGAAGTACTGCAATATGTGTGAAATCATATAGAATTGAATAGAATAAGAGAGGTGTGAGAGTTATCCTGAGGATGACAATAACATATGGAGTTTTCTTCAATCGATAATCAATCTCAGCCAACTTGTCAACTCCTACAAGATGTATAGCTCCTTCTGTTGATAAAGGGGATTAATTTCTTTATCCTTTTTTTAGGTCCATGATAATTTTCGCAAAATGATTCAAGATATTGATTTAGGAACCTTGAAGAGATGAAGTGCGACTGTACTTGATGAGCCTATCATGAATTCTAAGAGAATCCTACGTTTCTTATGTCTGGCCCTATGCTACACCATACTTGGGACATTCATAGGAATGACTGTCGTGTATCTTTTCTTCGAAACTTCAACTTTAGGATGGCTTATTGCCATAGTGTATACCAGCATTGCTCCAGCTGTTTTCGTCATTTGCATTAGTTGTGGAATCATTATCATTAGATTCTCTTTCATGAAGAAACGCAATGGAATAATCATCATAACTGGACTCTGCATTTTCTTATTCATTTGCGCTATGATTCCTTACACAGCAATCCCAGGAGCAATAGCTGATGCGGAGAGTCAGATGAATGACACCTATGGGACTGCTTACACAAATCTAGATACATCCCTCATGAGACCTCTCCCGTACTCACTGTACGACAACATCAATGGAGTACCTATTGATGAATCGAAATTCAGTGTGGTAGAGAATATAGAATACCTTAACAATGGTGTTGACAAATTCTTCTTTGATTGGTATCGACCTACGGGAGTTGGACCGTTCCCAGTGATAATTACACTGCATGGTGGTGCGTGGGTAATTGGTGATAAGGGCCGCTTTAATGTAATCCTATTCAATCGATACTTTGCTTCTCAAGGATATTCAGTATTTGACCTGAATTACGGCCTGTTCGATGTATCCAAACTGTCTGGTGATGCAGCGGCTACATTTGGCACATTTGCAGCATTGGGAAGTCTTAGCCCGAATTATAATGGAAGTTATACACTCCAGCAGCAGATTGAGAATATTGGTGAATTCACTAAGATGCTGGACCTCAATGACACAAAATATTCTGCGGATATGGACAATGTCTTTGTAGTAGGAAGGTCCGCAGGAGCCCATATGGCGTCACTTGTTACGTTGGGGTATGCAAATCCGTTGTATGCAGGTAACTTCTCAACCAACATGACAGTAAGAGGAGGAATTTGGATATACCCACCAACGAATTTTACTAGGTCATCAGAATCTAGCTTCTTTGATCCAATGATGCAAGGATCTCTTCCAATTAAAGAGCAGTACAACAAAATGTCGCCGGCGTATCTGATCACAAACAGCACGGTTACGCCGCCAATCATGATTGTTCATGGAAGCAAGGATGGTTTGGCTGACTATAGTCAAAGTGTAAGCTTCTATAGATATGCAACAAATCTGGGTAAGAAGTGTCTATTCATTACAATTCCATGGGCTGGGCATGCATTTGATTTCTTCTTTCAGAGTTACGGAGGTCAGATTTCAACCTACTACATTGAACGGTTCGTAGCATTGGAGCTGGGAGGTGTATGAAAATTGGAGAACATAGCATTTCTAAAGACTAAGACATTTTCCAAGTACTATAGTACCACAACAAATGCAGTGCTTAGCCTGAGCATTCTTTTCAATATCCTTGGTATGGGGGGAGATCTATTAACTCAGGACATTGCAGGATTCTTAATTGTTCTCGGGATTGCATTATTGGTTGGACAAATTCTATTGATTCTAAATCTTGTCAACAGGAAAGACAAAATAGGCTGGTATCTAATTCGGCTTGCCTATGTTACGCTGTTTGTTACGATGTTGGGAATGCTATCAATAACAGCTGGACAACTTGTTTCATCATTCTACATACTTGGTGGAAACTCACTTGAGGGGAATATTTTACTCTCATCAATAGGAATGACCAGTTTAGCGTGTTTTGGTATCTGCCTCTCAGGAATATGCTATCATACACATTCATTTGACAATGTATGGATTGTTTAGTACTGGAAGGGATTGACTTGATTCCAAAATACCAATGGAAAGACGTGTGGTTGTTAGCATCAATAGCAATGTCTGAAAATTGTGATGATGCAAACTCAGCTCGATTAAACAAGGCAAGAATTGAACTGACACCAGACTTAGCTAGACTCAAGAATATCAACCACGTAATTGATGCGGGAGACTATATTGATCGTTCTACCTTCACTATTGATGAATTAACTGGAGGAATCAAGAAGCTTATAGATGGAGAATTTATCAAAATAGAAAACGATTACCTCAAAACCACCAGAAAAACCAACGAGTACTATGAGAAAGAAAAAGGTGACCGAAAACACATCTCGATTAAGATGGCTCTTGGTATCTTCAAAAAAATGCTGGAAGTCAAAAAAGACTGATAATGATTCAATTACTGAATTTCAGCTTTCTTTTATAGAGGTAAGCACACAACAAATCCTCCTTCACTGAGGTAATTGCCATGAGTATCTTAGCTAGAATCGATAGGAACACGCAATTTCTAATTCTCTGCCTTGTCCTCATTGGTTCATCGACATTAATAGCCAGTGCGATACAGAATGACTTTGGTGCAATCGATGTAGATTATATCCGGATTGTAGACGAGAGTGGACAAGCAGTAACAGGAAAACTGTATCGTCCGTTGACAGCAACTGAGGATACACCAGCGCCAGCTGTGTTATTGCTTCATGGAATGAACAATGACAAAGATACTGAAGGGCCCGCCGCGTTAGAGCTTGCACGCAGAGGTATTGTTGCTTTGGCTATTGATGAGATAAGTCATGGCGATTCAGATCGTGTTGTCGATATCCTTGGATATTTTACTGGAACTTTCGATTCTACACTTGGTGGCAACGCGTCATACCAGTGGTTGAAATCGCTCTCATTTGTCGATGAAACTCGAACTGGACTTGTTGGACATTCTATGGGAGCGGGTACTGCAGCTGCGATTGCTGCAACCAATCCAGACCATCGGGCTATTGTGATTCAAGCTGATGGACCGTATAATCTAACCACGCATAGCTACATGAACAACTATCTAGCAGTATGGTCATTTTACGAGGAGTTATTCACAACTCAAACCAGAGCAGAGTGGTTGCAAGATAGTCTTGAAATGATTGCATACAACGAGAATCTCACATCTGCAAATGACGCTAAAGCAGACTTCACGTATGGATCATTCGGTGATGGTTCTGCTCACAGATATGCAAAATGTCCGTGTACACATCCAGGTGCAACTTGGAATTCAAAAGGAATTAGTGAAACCACAGCATGGATGCTTCAGGCACTTATGGGGATTTCTGAATCAGAAGCTATTACAAGCTCATCTGCACAAACCTACATGATCAGAGAGGGTGCAACTCTATTCGCATTGATTGTCTTAGTCATTTCATTGATCCCACTAACCAGTTTACTCCTGGAGATCCCATTCTTCAGTATGATAACAAGGCCAATCCCACAGAAAGCGCCCATTCAGGGAAGGAGCTGGTGGTTATTCGCAACCATAAATTCGATAATTGGTGGAATAACATTTCTATTCCTACCAATGGTAGGAATGATGCTAGGAGTATTCTTAGGAGCTTATGCACCAATCTTTCTACTTGTAACAGGGAATGGGTTACTACTCTGGTTTCTTGTCAATGCCCTGATTGCATGTATATCGTACAAACTATGGTTCAGAAAAGCATCAATTGGGGTAGATGGAATCACTCATGAAGATACAGGTCGTATAAAGACGATTAGAGACCCTGAGAGCCGTGAAATAATCACACGGACAATTCTCCTCTCAATCGCTCTGTTTTCTTACATGTATATCGTTGTTGGGACATCTCAACAATTCTTAGGAATCGAATTCAGGTATATGTGGCCGGTGTTCAAATTGTTCACTACTGAGAAGTTTGGTCAGTTCCTAATCAACATCATCCCAGTGTTTCCATTCTTCCTGATTAATGGTGGCGTATTTGCATATGGGATGCTTAAACTTCCTGAATCGAGTACACCATTAAAGACGCAGATGATTTGGTGGTTTAAGATTGTTTTTGCCATGGAATCAACTCTTCTTGTAATGATTCTTATCAACTATCTCCCCATGTTCATCTTTGGAACCGGGCCATTACTCGCGATGGGACTCTATGGAATTTTCCTAATGGCATACTTGCCAATATTTGCGGGAATCTTCTTCATCATGACCGCGTTCTACATCAAGACGGGAAGAGTATACTTAGGATCAATAATGGGAACCCTTCTGGTAGTTTGGATAATGACTGCTGGAATGCTAATTTAAAAATTTACCCAACATTAGACGGGAATAGAATAGGTCTTAAAAACTGTTCATTCCCGTTGTTTTTTATCTAAGTGTTCAGTGTGTATACTTCCAATCATGCAGGACAAGTACTAAGGATAACTATTAACACTAGATACTATTGCTTCACAGATTTTAGAGTAGAGCGTTTCACTCAGCAATTCATACCGTTCTTGGTCAGCTCCGCCGAATGCTAGGTCATTCCAAGAACCCATTCCACCAAAAACCCAACTTCCGAAAGCACCCATAATGAGCCGATGTGCTTCTTTTGAGTAGATACCAGCAGGAAGAAACTCATCATCAATCTGAGGATTGAAATCAAGCAAAGTGGTTAAGGAGCCTTCGAAGTTACTCACCCAGTGTTTAGAATGTTCGAATTTTTCAGCAAATTTCGAGAGTGTCTCAAGTACAGTTTGGAGCCGTTTTCTGGAATCATTTATCGAAGGCGATGTATCGTTAAGATGACTCATATCCTTCTCAATTCGCACATAGTGAGCCTTCCTTGTATCCATACCAGAATTGAGGGGAGGAATCCAATTGCTGAGGTAAAGCTCACTTCTATCTTTGAACTGAACCTCAACGAGCCAGTGACTACCTCCACCTAGAAATGCGACACTGATGTGATCAGGCAACTCTGTCTTATTCGAAGTTTGATAAAACAATCTGAGTCTTTTCGCACCCTGCTCCTTGAGATGCTTGAACCACTGGAATGCATCTTTCGCTAGAGTCTTTGTTGAACCAGCAATCCCCTCTAACGGAGGATCGATGAAATCTATTTGGAAGCAATTATTTGTTATCAGTTTATCAATCTCGAATTCTTCGCTGTGCCCTTGAAGAAACACATTTCCATAGGTCACCAGAGCAACGTTTCTCATAATATCCTTCGGCATCATTTCGCATCTCCAATCTTTCGCTTGTAAGGAACTTCACAAACCCCCTTATGGATTATTTGAAAATCAGCAATCTTTGTGGGCGCATTTTGATTGTATAAAATTTTGCTCCTATCTGTTTATTACCTTGAACGGATTCAAGTTGAATACTAAGGGGATGCCCAACCTTGAATAGTAACATCGAAACTATCGATTGCACCCGTATCAGAAACGGTTCGCGTATAACTGAGAAAGAGGTAGTTGCAACTGAATCAAAATTAGCACTCTATGTGAATGATGAGTTTGAAACACAATTTCTCTATTCATCTGGTTTCGATGAACACTTAGTGTATGGATATTTACTATCTTCAGGGAAGATATCGAACATATCAGATATTGACACGATACAAATTACCAATCAAGACTGTAGGGTGAATCTTACGAAGGAGCACAGACTCGATTCGGATTACGTTAACCATCAGAAGGTCGTGTCATTTGTCAAGCTATTGGAAATTAGAGATTTGCTTCTGGAGAGCCAGCAGAATCATAGAGCAACGAGAGGGTTTCATGGAGCTATCTTGTATGAACTTGCTACTAACCGTCGGTTTACTTGCGAGGATATTGGAAGACATAATGCAGTTGACAAGGTAATTGGATGTGGATTACAGGAGGGTTATGATTTGTCTAATTCTGTATTGTTGCTCTCAGGTCGCTTGCTCTCAAATATCGTATCCAAGGGAATTCACTCAAAAATTCCTGTAATAGCTTCGATGACAGTTGCGACTTCAGGGGGAATCCGCGAAGCAAAAAAGAATAATCGTACTTTGGTGGGGAGTCTTTCTAATGATGGTTGTTGGCTTTACCATGAAGGTGTGGTGAAAGTTCAAACATCTATACAATGATTATTTATTTTCAAAAAATTGGCAACAGAAAATACTACGTTAGGAGTAGCTCACAATGGGTCTATTGAAGAAACTTGGAATAATCATTCTACTTTATGTCATCATTGGCGTTGTTTGGTCTGTGTTGATGCAACTCGGGTATCTTCCTGCTCCAGGCGGCTTGGAAGGTCCTTTGAATATTGTATACGTCGTCTTTTCACCAATTTCTACAATCTATTTCATGATTGTCATATCACTGGGGCTCTATTCTCCATAGAATGATCAGATTTACAAATTAAGGGACAAATCAGAGATAGTCTTCATCTGCTCTGATGAGAGAGCTAATTTCATAGCTCCAGCATTTTGCTCAGCTTGGTACACCTTACTAGCACCGGGTATAGCCATGACTGTCTTCCCATGGAAATTAGTTGTCCAACTCAGAGCGACCTGAGCAGCGGTAGCTTCATGTTCTAAAGCAATGTCTTCGAGAGCCTCAATCAGTCCTTGAGTTCTTTTCAGATTTCCACGAAGTCTGTTTCTTCTCATACGAGGCATTACTTCAAGAAGTTCAGGATTTTGATGGAGTTTACCAGTTAGAATTCCCTGTCCTAATGGAGTATAGGCCATAATTGTAACTCCTAATTCCTTAGCAGTTTCTAAAATTCCGTTAAACTCGATTCCTCTTTTTATAAGAGAGAAATTAACTTGGTTCGCTGCGAGAGGAATGCCTCGGTCTGCAAGTGCATCATGAGCCTTGACCATTCGATCTCTTGAAAAATTACTCACGCCCACAGCACGGATTGTATCAGCATCTACAAGATCGGCCATCTCGTTCATTTGCGTATCAATCGAAGAAACTGAAAGAGGCATATGAACCAAATAGAGATCGATAGGATATGGAGCTAATCGATCAGTGCTCTTCTTGGATGACTTGCGGATGGACTTTGCTCTCTTCAACAGAGGAAACCACTTTGTAGAAATGACTACATCTCCTGGAGACTTTCCTGCATTTTGCAAAGCTCGCGAAACTGCACATTCCGAATATCCAGAACCATAGATCTCAGCGGTGTCTATTAAATTCATTCCAGAGGCTAGTGCGACCTTAACAACATCATCTTGGATCTCAGGTTCAACAGGTCCGAGCGTGAATCTGAAGAAACTCTTACCTCCAGCAAATTCCATAGCACCTAGGCCGATTGGAGTAACTTCAATAGTGGTCTTCCCTAAATGGCGTTTCTCTATTTCCTGCATCATCAATCAATATTATTATTCAATTATTGCTTTTAACCGCTCATATGTACCCCCTCCTAGAGAGAAGTGACATGTCTTGATACAAACCGAACAAGCGTAAAATTGCGCAAAATACTCAAAACATCTTTTCTGTTTCACACGTGAAATACGACCAGTATCATGAACAATTACTTCTTCGAAACTTACCTGTGAGGGACATTGTCCAATACATAGTACGCAGTTCCTAATGCTCCGTCTTTTCTAATACAAGAATTTTAGGTAATTTGAGAAGGGTACCTATATTTCGACCAGTGGTACCTCCTTTATACTGAAGCTTTCTGTTACCAAAACGATTCTTGGAAGTCATCATTTTCATAGTCGAGTATTCACCGTTCGTGAAATACATCAGATCCTCTGGGTCAGCAATAATTTCAAGGTCATACTCATCCAACTTCCCTTTATTGAGACTATAGTTTCCTTCATTAGCGATTAAGTTCACCCAGAGAATGAATTCCTCTTCAACCTGCAAACCTATGTTTATCTGAGATTGGAATTCATCTAATGTCTTGGTGTTCTTGGGATTCTTGCGTTTATCAGCAATTACATCCTCTATTACAGTCTTGAAGGTCAAGAATAGAATTTCCTGAGCTGCAGCGTCCATTGTGGTTCACCCTCTATCTAGTAAAACTCAGTATCAATCATGGTTGCAGTTCGAACTAGTTCTTTGGCTGCATCGGTCGCTTTGAGGACCTTAGCCATGTTCCCCTGAATTCGTGCCTTTCCATTTAGAAGACCACGAATTGGATCTAGTTCACCATTTATGATCTGCACCCAGGTATCGTGAGTAGCTTCATAGGTGTATTCTACAGGAATTTTATCAGGACTACTCGGACTTGCATCTGGTGCAACTACTTCAAACATATCTTCGCTTGAGATTGGTTTTACTCCAGTACACTTACCATGAGTCAGTCCTATAAAACCCATAATGTCATGGTCCAGTCCACCACTGGCTCTGACAATAAACACAAAATCTCCTGTCCACCAGGAGGCGGCCTTGGCATAGGCTTCGTTTTTGTTGAGTGCGTCTTCGTATAGATTCAACCACTCATCTGACATGAATTTCGGCATAATAATGGAAATCTAGGGTTTCGTCAACTATAAACAGTTTGGTTTCTTGTCCTTGGGCTCACCCACCCGTAACCAGGGGAAAAATGGATATTTCATCACCTGATACCAATTCGGTCTGCATTCCATCCAGAAATTTGATTTCTCGACCATTCCTCAATATAGTAATGTCCGATTTGAGTTCGCCTTGATCATCCAATAAATGCTGTTTTACTTTACCATCCAGAAGGAGCTCATCAAGTAAGAGAGATACTGTGGCACCATCCTTCAATTCAAACTCCAACTTGGATTTCTTATCCACGAGGTCTCTAAGATGTGCATAGAATTTGACTGAGACCTTCATCGCAGATTCCTCCAAGTTTTTGTAAACACCACGCTTATAAAATCCGAGGACGATGTTCTTCGGAACTCATTGAGGTCGCCTTCATGATATACGGGTATATGGGTAAAATTCTTCGAGTCAATCTAACGACTTCCACAATAACTGAAGAATTTCCAGACGATGAAACATTACGTAAATATCTCGGCGGTGCAGGACTAGCGACCAAGATTCTCTTCGATGAAACCGAGCCAAGAATAGACCCGCTAGGACCTGAGAATAAACTCATCTTCATGACAGGACCATTAACAGGTACACGGTCTCCGAGCACTGGTAGATACAGCGTGGTGACAAAGGCACCATTGACCAATGGATGGGGACAGGCTAACTCCGCGGGATTCTGGGGGCGGGATTTCAAACGTTCTGGATTTGATGGGATCATCTTCGAAGGTAAGGCATCAAGACCTGTCTATCTCCTAACAGATGACGGCAAGGCAGAGTTGGTTGATGCTGAAGAGATTTGGGGGAAGAATACATCCGAAACAACGAAACTTCTGAAGGAGAAGCATGGAGAGAAGTTCAACGTTGCATGTATTGGAATTGCAGGTGAGAACCTTGTCAAATATGCTGCAATCATGAATGACTGCGATGAAGAGTACTGGGGTCGAGCAGCAGGTCGTTGTGGTGTTGGCGCGGTCATGGGATCAAAGAATCTCAAGGCCATCGCATCAAAAGGAACAATGACGATTCCTGTCGCAGATGAAGAAGCTTACAGAGCAGAAGCAAAGCAGCGATTCGACTGGGTGAACCAGAGTATCCTGAAGATGACCCTTGAAGTCTATGGGACTGCAACTATGGTCGACCTGGTTAGTGTCAAGGGAGGAATCCCAACACGTAACTGGCAGACGGGAGTCTTTGAGAACGCAGAGAAGATCAATGGGACTGCAATCAACGACAGCATCCTGGTAAAGAGGAAACCCTGTTTTGCCTGTCCTATCCATTGTGGAAGAATCGCAGAAATAAAGTCAGGCCCATTCAAGAGCAAGGGAGAAGGCCCAGAGTATGAAACACTGAGCGCTTTCGGAACGATGTGTGGTGTGGATAATCTGGAGGCGATTACACTTGCGCATTTCCTCTGCAACGAATATGGAATAGACACAATCTCTGCTGGTAACAGTGTTGGATTTGTGATGGAGTGTTACCAGCATGGAATCCTAAAGCCCGAAGATGTCGATGGCATGGATTTCTCTTGGGGTAATGCCCAGTTAATCGTTGATATCGTTCACAAGATTGGCAAGAGAGAAGGAATTGGAAACCTCATTGCAGAAGGAACTATGAGGATGTCTGAGAAACTCGGACAGGGTTCTGAGAGATTCGCAATGCATGTGAAGGGTCTCGAACTCCCAGGGTACGATAGTCGTGCAGCCAAGATTACTGGACTTGCCTATGCTACCGCTAATCGTGGTGGAGACCATATTACAGCGTATATAGAGGGACCAGCATTTCTCAACATGCCCTTCATGATTGTAGAAGATGCAGATATCGGAGACCCACTGAAAGAAGACCCTACAACAAGTCTGATCGTCAAAAACTTTGAAGATGCATTTGGTATTTTTGACGCGATTGGCGGATGCAAATTCATGGGTATGGTCCTAACTGCTGAAGATTGGGCAGGTCTTATGGGGACCCTGATGGGTATTGATTACACCGCGGATGAATTCCGAAAAACAGGAGAGAGAATCTACAATCTTGAGCGAGCCTATATTCTGAGAGAGGGTTTCACTCGTGCTGATGATACGCTCCCACCAAGGATGCTTGAAGAGCCATTACCAGAAGGACCAGCAGAGGGGCACGTTGTAAATCTGGAAGTTCTTCTCAATGCGTACTATGAATATCGTGGATGGGATGAAAAAGGAAGACCAACCAAGGAAAAACTTACTGAGCTAGGATTAGAATGGCTTATTGATGAAGTCCATGCAGACACAACTGTTACTGAGGATGTTCCAAAAGAGAAAACACAACAGATCACTTCTGTCGAAAGAAAGGAGAAAGTTGTAATAGAAGAAAAGAAAATCACTGGAGAGAAACCCTGGTTAGATAATTACCAGATTGGTCCGTTCAAGCTTCAACATTCAATGGCTCCATATCCTGAGATGAATGTGTACAACTTCCTCGAAGAAACCACAAAGAAGTTTCCAGATATCGTGGCATGTGAATATGCAGGGGATGAGATGAAGTATCCAGAACTCAAGGATAAAGTCGATAGACTAGCTTCAGCTCTTGTGGCTCTTGGAGTCAAGAAAGGGGATGCTGTCGCAACAGTTCTTCCAGGATGCCCTGAGTTCATCATAGCAGATTATGCTGCAATGAAGATTGGGGCAATACATGTTCCACTAAGCATCTTGCACAAAGAAGATGACTTGGAATACGAACTCAAGGAAAGTAAAACGGAATTTGTAATCTGTTCCTACCGACGTCTTGAAAGACTCAATGCAATAAAAGCAGCAACCCAAGTGAAGACTGTCATCTACACTCCAACCAAACTATTCCCCGATTATGAATATCCAGAGATGGAAGAGATTCAGGATGAGAACTACTATCTCATGAGTGACCTGATAGAGAAGTACGAACCTCATTCAGAGACCGTAGAGATCAATCCAAAGGAAGATATTGCACTCTTACCCTTCACCGGAGGTACTACTGGGCAACCAAAAGGGACAATGCTCTCTCATTACAACATCACATCCAATATACGCCAATCAATACATTGGATGATGGATCCTCTGAAGGACGGAATAATTGGTAAGAGCTCCGCAATTGTTGCAGTGCCAATTTTCCATGCGTATGGTCACTGGGCAGTTCATGCGTGTATATCGTGGGGTATCAAGATGCATTTGATGGATTCCCGAGATATTTCAAAGATTGTGGAAACCATCAATAGAAATCGTCCTTTCATTGTGTTCGGAGTTCCCACTCACTATACATTCTTTTCACAAATGGACCTCATCAAAGCACCAATATTCTACTACTCAGGAGCAGCAGCTCTTCCAGAGGACCTTGCTGAGGAGTTCGAAGAGAAATCAGGCGTTCCTATGGGAGAAGGTTACGGTGCAACAGAAACATCATGTGTTGTGACTATCAATGTCTCAGCACTCTCAAAGGTCACTGGGTTCATGGACGAGGCGAAGAGAGGAGTCGGCATACCCATCCCAGAAACTGATATCAAGATTGTAGATACGAACACTGGTGAAGAACTTCCAATTGGTTCGCAAGGAGAGATCTGGGTTCGTGGACCTCAGATAATGCTTGGATACTGGCCAACACGTGGGAGTGGACTCAAGGAGGGTGGCTGGTTACCAATGGGAGATGTCGTTGAAGTGGATGGTGATGGCTACTTCAAAATCGTTGATAGGATCAAGGACATGATCAACGTTTCTGGAAACAAGGTATATAGTAGGGTCATCGATGATATCCTTCACGAACATGAAGCAGTTGAGTTAGCAGGAGTAATTGGGATTCCTGACACCGAGAGACCTGGTAGCGAGAGGGTTAAGGCATTCATTCAATTAAAGCGCGAGTACAAAGGCAAGGTTTCTGAGCAAGATATAATCGATTTCTTGAAAGATAGAGTGAAACCATATGCTGTACCCAAGTGGGTGGAATTTCGAGATGAACTACCACTAACTGCTGTGATGAAGCTCTTCAAGAAGAAGCTAAGGGAAGAAGAGCTACAGTCCTAGCTCTTCTATTGTAATCTCAACAATTCGATGTTATGTAGACATACCACTCGATTCTATCAGGTGTGGGGTCTTCGCAGACATATCCAAATCCCTTGGCGTGGTCGTTTATTGGATCATCCAACTGAGGTTGGAAGGGATTTGTTGAGTTCGTACCATAGAACATAGCAATTTTCCTATCACCAGGTTGACACTCGACAGCTGCTCTAAACCATGATTCCATTATCGTGAGAGCTGGAAGTGGATATAGACCCGTCATATATTGAGCAAAACTAAGCCCCATTTTTTCTGTGTTTTTAGCACTAGTTGCAAATCCGCAGACTTGATGAACTCCTTGAAGAGCGGGACTCCATCTTTCAAATACGTTCTTAGCTATGTACGGGTCGTACCAAGCTAAAACACTGCATGAATCAAATGCAATTGTGTCAAGGTCTCCATCGCCCAGTTTCATATTGGCAAAGCGGGCTTCATCATCATCATGGTTCGAAGTGAAAGAAACAGCTCGACTTGAACCATGCCCTTGGTAGTATACCATGTCAACTGCATCAATCCACTGAGAGTCATTGCCAAAGTTAATTGTAGTATCTCTGAAGTCCGATTCCCATGCACCGTATTCACCCCAATTGAATTCCAAGCTATAACCACCAACACTTCCCATATGGTTGTAAAAACCTTCAGAACAACTTTGAGATCCCGTTAGCATGTCATCGTAGGATAGACCTATCCATTCAATTCCGACCTCCTTAATTCCATCATCGTAGGCACCTGTTGGAGCACTGGGCTGGAATACAGAATTACTTTCCACTCCGCTATATGCTGTCGTGATTGGAAGGAGGACAAAGGTTGAAATTAACATCAGTAGGAAGAAGATTGCAAACGTACCTTTCTTCTTCCCGATAATCAGACAAGCTGATAAAATGATAACTGCACCCAATCCAATCATAACAATCCCCATATCAATGCTCATAGCTGCAGTCGAATCAATTTTGACCGCAATCTCATCACGACTAAACCGTTGTTCTGAATCTTGAATTAGTACAGAAATTGAATGAGGATAGGCAATATCACTCTTGATAGCTTCAGACAGAGTTGAAGTGGTAAAACTACTCGTAGTGGCACTCGAAAAGAGAACACCATCGACATTGGAATACCACTGATATGCATAGGGGGGAGTGCCAAAGAGAACATTGCAGTCGAAGGTAATGGGAACTCCTGGCTGGACTGTAATACTATCTGTTGGTTGAATAATTTGAACCTGAGGATCAAATTCAGTTGCGTCAAATTTCAGATGGAAATTCGTACCAGCCCCCTCGCTATCAGGTTTAGTAAACGTAACATCGTACACAGGAACGAGGAGGTCGTTGTTAGCATCTGTTTCTCCAGTGTCGTAGACAAGGCTGTACTCCACAACATCGTCAGCAGAGAATCCATAGGTTGCCATTATTGAATCAAATTCGATGAGCACTGCAGTAGTGTACGCAGTAGATTTGATATCTCTCCATCGCCAATCAAAGCCAACAATATTCTGAGCAGTACTAACCATGTTGCTACTTTCGCCAATCATCACTGTAATCTGCATAGCCTCTTCAGTGATTGGAATATCATCAACTGCAAAATCATAGTTGAAATGGTAATTGATTATCTTCGAGTACATTGCCTCAGTAACTGGATTGAAGATTGTCATATTCGTGGTCCCAATCCCTGCAAACTCCGCATTAGCTGGTACCAATCCATTTTCATCCAGCCAAGCCTCAGCAATAGTCTGACTTTCTGTTTGATTGGGCTTATCATCACCTAATGAAACGTTCCAGATTCTATCATAGTCTGCAAACCAGATTGATCCATCTGCGGAATCAACCTCAAGATAGCTGTTGCTCCAATTCACAAAATAGATGCCTTCTGTTTCCTGAGGAAGTATGTCATGGATGCCAAAAAGTGAGGATGCAAGACTCTGCACATAGGATTCATTCACCTCTGGAGTCACCAACTCGTAGATAGGCATCTCTGTCTGAGATAGAACGAAGTTCATTGGTTCGAAAGTCATAGTGTCTGTCGGGGCTGTAGCTTGGTCTGAAGCTGAAACCACTAACAAGAACATTAGGAACAGTAAGATTGCATCCCTTCTCAACTATTGGACCTCCCATGGTTGTCACGCGAAATTATCCTTTCGTAGAGAAAGGATGTTGCCTAAATGTAATCGCAGCATAAAAATCTCCCCAATTTAGAGTTTTAATGGAGTGGAGAAAATGGTGTAAAGAAGGAGAAAATCCCCTTCCTCCAGATTCAGCACCCCGACGTGATATAGACAAGGTGAGTGGTACTTCCAGGTACGGGGTCTGTACAAACATATCCGAATCCGTACGCATGGTCATTGATTGGATCATCCAATTGAGGTTGAAAGGGATTTGCAGACTTCGTTGCGTAGAATACTGCAGCTACATGAGAACTCGGCTCAGTTTCTAGACATGATCTAAACCATGCATTCACTATCGTAAGGCTTGGATTAGTAAAGTAACCGGTCATATAGATTCCGAATCCCACACCTGTTTTTGGAGAATTCTTACTTGATGTTTGAAAAGAACAGACCTGATGAATTCCTTGCAGAGCAGGTCCCCATCTCTCAAATACATTGTTACCATGCTTATCCTCCCAAGCCAATGGTTTACATGCATCAATCGCGAGAGTATCGAGATCACCATCACCTAGCCTCAGTTCAGTAAAATTCAGAAAATTTTGATCGTGTTGGTAATCCGTGAAACTAATACTAGTGGGACCTCCATGACTGTGCAGGTATGCAATGTCTACTGCATCTACCCACGTGGAATCTGTCCCGCCAAAAGATCCTGCTTTGAAGTCCTCTTCCCAAGCTGAAAATTCTCCCCAATTGAACTCTTGACTATAACCACCTACTACATCCATCCAATCGTAGAAACCTTCGGTATTTTCCTCATTATTATACAAAGGGTTGTTTAGATGAGATAACCCGATCCATTCAACTGCGACTTCTCTGATATTATCATCAACTGCTCCTGAGGGTGGACTATATGCTATTTTTTTAATGCTAGATATTCTACTACTTGCAGAGATGATAGGGAAGAACATGAAAGCTGAAAATAGCATGATTAGTAGAGCTAATGCCGGGAAACCCTTCTTTCTCACTATTGCGAAAGAGATGGCTACAACAAAAACCGCACCTAAGGCAACCAGAACAACAATATTGAGGTCAATACCGATAGGCTGCCTCTCGATGGTTACAGCGATAACATCACTATCCTTTCTGCCCTCTGAATCCCAAACTACTACCGTAACCGCGTGAGGTACAAGTACGTCTATCTTCAGAGGTTGTGAGAGCGTTGAAATGGAGAATGATTTAGAGGTGCTCAGGACACTATCAAAGTCAGAGTGCCATTCATAGCTATAAGGAGGAGTACCCCGCTCAACTTCGCAATCAAAAGTAATGGATTGTCCAGGCGACACAGTTATGCGATAACTAGGTTGGGGGCTCACAATAGTGACCCATGGCTTATAATCGGTAGCATCGACATCTTCCTCGTAATATACATCGTTGCCTTCATCATCAGTTTCAACAAATGATATCTCGTAAACAGGAAATAGAAGATTATTGTTATCATCTTCCATGGTGTCATAAACTAGTCTATGTTTTATCACGCTATTTGCAGGAATTCCATAAACATCTAGAATAGACTCGTACTCTATAAGATTCGCAGTAGTATGTACGTCTGGCTTAACTTCTCTCCACTTCCAATCAAGTCCTATTATTTCACCTCCTTCACCCATCATGACTGATGCTTGTGCGGACTCTCCGGTAATAGGATATTCACCAATAGTAAATTCATAATTCACATGGTATTGAAGAATCTTTGAAAGGGTTTCTCCTGAATCTATGTTGTATGCTTTTACAGAAGTGTTTCCAATATTTGTAAAGAATGCATTTGCAGGAAACAGTCCATTTTCAGCCAACCACTCATCCGCAAGTACACGGCACTCACCTGGAGTAGTTTCACCTACTCCCAGAGAAATATTCCAGAGTTTATCGTAGTTTGCAAAAAATATAGATCCATCTGTTGAATCAACCTCGAGATAGCTGTTACCCCAGTTTGCCACATAGATTCCTTCTACTTCCTCCGCTAATACATCATGAATACCAAAGAGTGAGGATGTCAGACTTTGTACATAGGTCTCATTCACCTCAGGAATTATCATCTCGTAAATTGGCATTTCAGTCTCCGACAAAATGAAGTTAAGCAATTCACGAGTCACGGCGTTTGATGGTGTTACAGCTTCATCAGTAGCTGAAACTACCAGCAATAATATCACTATTAGTAGAATTGCATCCCTTCTCAAATATTCAATCTCCCATGGTTGTCACGCGAAATCATCCTTTCGTGAGGAAAGGATGTTTGTACAACAATAACGCAGCATAAAAATCTCCCCTTAATCTCTAATCTCTATACTTAATCTCTAAGATGGTGTAGACTCAAGAAGAATAGGTTTCACTATCGAAGTCCAAATCTCATATCCAAGTTCAGTCATGTGAATCCCATCCCACTTGAATAATTCAGGTCGGGGAGTACCATCTGCGCCAAGCATAGGTGGAACAATATCGATGTAATTTATGAGTTCATTAGAATTGCAGAATTCTTCAACAAGAGAATTAGCTCTCTTCATTTCATCCCAGAGATTCTTTCGTCTCTTGGGAGGCTTGATCGATATGAAGTAGATTGGAATTTCAGGCAAGTGTCCATGAACCTTTTCACAATATTCACGGAAGTTATTCTTCACTTCTTCTGGAGTTTTCTTCGTTGTATAGAATAAACCTGAGAGATCATTCTCACCAGCATAGAAGACAATTGATTTTGGCTTATATGGAAGTACAATACGGTCTACATAGTAAATAGCATCAGAAATTCTAGAACCACCAAATCCTCGATTCATTACACTTAGAGGAGCCATATCCTCTTTCAGCGTATTCCAGTATCGAATACTTGAGCTGCCGGTGAAAAGAATAGCACCTTCAGTTGGTGGGTCCTCAATATCCTGCTTTTCATATTTTTTAATTTCACCTTCCCAGATAGTCGGATCTTCACTGTTTAGTTTTGCTCGAAATCTCAAAATGAAGATTAACACGAAAATGATAGCTACTCCTATTATTCCAACAGCAGCTGTTAGTAATGTGTCCATTTTTTCTTTTCTCCTTTGTGCTCTTTTCCATAATGGGATACAAGAAGGGGAATCTCCCCTTCCGGTCAATCTAGCAGCTATTGGTTATGTAGACATAATACCCGAAGCTTCCAGGCGTTGGATCTGAGCAGATATAACCAAATCCATAGAGGTGATCGTTTATCGGATCATCCAGTTGAGGGCTCAATGGATTAGTGGACTTTGACCCGTAGAATACTGCACCAAGTCGGTCACTACCCTCAGTCTCCATAGTGGCTCTAAACCAGGCACTCACAATAGTCATTCCCAAATCGGTCATATATGTGGCAAATTTGGTTCCTCGTGTTGCAGAATTCTGACTAGTTGTTCCAAAAGAGCATATTTGGTGAATGCCTTGAAGTGTGGGAGCCCATCGCGTAAATACATCATCACCATTTTCATTGACCCATGCCAATGGACTGCACGCATCAAAGACAATGGAATCGAGGTCTCCATCACCTAACCTCATTTGAGTGAAGCCCAGTGAATGATCATCGTGGTTTGATGTAAAAGATACTCCATCAGGGCCGCCATGATCCTGATAATAAACGAAATCTACTGCATCAATCCATTCTGAATCAGTACCACTAAATTGAGCATCCTTGAAATCTTCTTCCCATGCGCTGTACTCACCCCAGTTGAATTCTCGATTGAATCCGCCCGTTGTTCCTATCTTATTATACCAACCTTCTATGTTTGTTTCAGTGTTCCAAAGCGGATGACCAGCCGACATCCCGACCCACTCAATGCCAATTTCTTTGACACCATCATCGTAATCACCAGTTGGGGCACTAGGGATGAATGTTGAAGTGTTTGGCATTCCACTTCCAGCAGAAGTAATTGGGAGGAACACGAATGCTGAGAACATCATCAGAAAGAAGAACAGAATTGGTGTGATTCTCCTTCTTCGAAAAACAAGCAATCCAGCAGCCAGAACGGCAATAGAACTGACAACAACCAGAGTTACTGTCAAAGGCGGGTTGAAATTCCCAGGTTCAATCGTAACAGATATGCAATCACTGCATCCTCTATTCTCCGCATCTCTGACCCGTATCGAGATTGCATGCGGTACGTATACATCTTTCTTTATTACTTCAGAAAGGAATGAGGTGGAGAATGATTTAGAGGTACTCAATGACCCATCAAAATCTGAGCTCCATTCATATGTATAAGGTGGAGTTCCCCATTGTACATCGCAATCAAAGGTGATTGTTTCTCCAGGCAGAGCAACATAAGCCCCAGATGGGGTCACAATCTCTACTTCTGGATCAAAAATAGTAGCATCGAATTTAATAAAATGATCAATAGTGAGTCCACCCTCGCCACCATCCTCAGTAAACTCAATTTCCCATACAGGATAGAGAAGTTTGTTATTATCGTAGTCGTCATCTGTAGTGTAGGCTAACCGATGATTAACTACATTACTCGGTAAAATCCCGTTTACTTCGAGGATTGATTCATATTCGATGAGTGCTGCTGTTGCATAGGGATCGAATTTAGGCTCTCGCCATTTCCAATTGAAGCCTAGTATATCACTACCTTCTCCAATCATTACAGAGATTTGAGCTGTATCTCCAGAAACAGGAATGTCGCCGACTGTGAATTCATAATTAATGTTGTACTGAAGGATTTTAGAAAGGCTTCTTTCTGCATCGATATTGTACATAGTGGCATTTGTTGAACCAATACTTACAAGACTAGCTGCATCTGGGAATATTCCATTTTCTATAAGCCAGTCATCTGCAGTGCGTTGACAGACTGCAGGGGTGGGTATCTCTACTCCTAGTGATATGTTCCATATTTTGCTATAATCAGCGTAGAACATAGATCCATCTCTCTTATCAATCTCAAAGGATTCGGACCCACGATTCACATAGAAAACATCCCCACTCTCTTCGGCCACTACATCCCGAATATCGAACAGAGAAAGTGCCAAAGATTGAGCGTAGGATTGATTCACGTCGGGAGTAATCAATTCATAAATTGGCACTTCAGTTTCAGAGAGCGCATATTGAGGACTCTCAAAACTTATTATTACATTAGTAACAGGGGCATCAGTTTGAATTCCGGATAGTACAAAAATCAACATTAAGAGAAATACTACATTCCGATTCATCTATCAAACCATCCTCGAGGTTTTGGTTGAGATTTCCTTGAAAAGGGAATACGAATCATTAGCATTTACACTAAAAAATCAGTCGAATCATTTTTTGTCATCATTTATACGTTCTCAGAATGTGGATAGAACCATGGAGAAGGAGATGGGTTCTGAAAACTATTCTGTACAAATCTGGATGATTCGTCTAGTCATCATAATACCAATGTTTCTAGCTATAGTCTATGCAGTATCGATACTAAGCCAACCCCATCTAATTACAACCCTAGTGCAAGTTTACGTTCTATTTGCAGCTATTATAATATCCGCGGTTGTCATAGTCATCGCAACCCAAGTTACGGTGCCATGGGCTAATGATGTGGAAAAGCAAGCAGAGTATGTCATTGATGAATTGATGAAACGAGAGAGAGTATACATTGCACCTGTAATGTGTGCAAAGTGTTTGACAACTATCGAATTGAATAAAGTCAAGTGGGAAGATGAACTTACGTTTTATTGTCCAGAATGTCAAGCAGAGATTAAGTTGAGGATTGTCGAAAAATAGTTGGCAATTCAGAATTCTTTCTCCCAGACAGCAATAATAATTCGAAGGGAATTGTTCCGTTCTCTGTAATTTTACTTCTTTGTTCTTCGCGGATTTCTATCTGAACTTCGAGCCAGTTTCGCCAACCTTCAGGTGTCATAGGATATTAGATATCTTCAGCTATTATCATCCGAAAGATAATAATGAGCGTTGCAACTTCACTCGTTCTATGAGTGAAACACCTCCGTACCTGAATGAAACGTATGATGTTGAGAAAAGGGTAGAGGACCTACTTTCAAGACTGACCATCAACGAGAAATTCAAATTATTGACGAGTCCAGGAAGATTGCGAATATACGTGACTGCTCCAATAAAACGTCTGGGCATTCCTTCATTCAAAACAACTGATGGGCCTCTTGGTGTTGCCATGCATTCTAGTGGGTTTAAGAAGAACACTAGATTTCCTGCAACGGTTTCACTTGCTGCTACTTGGAATAGAAACCTCGCACATCAAGTCGGTGTCGCGATGGGTGAGGAGGTGCGTGCAGTAGGCAGACACGTCCTACTTGCTCCTGGAATCAATATCGCACGTACTCCCCTTAATGGTCGAACATTCGAATACTTCAGTGAAGATCCATACCTAACCAAGGAACTTGCGATACCACTCGTCAAGGGAGTTCAAGAACAGAGGGTTGCTGCATGCTTGAAGCATTATGCTGCGAACAATCAAGAAACCGACAGGCGAAGCTCGGACTCAGTAGTCGATGAACGAACACTTCATGAAATATATCTCAGAGCCTTCAGAGCGACTGTGTTGGAGGCAGATCCATGGTCGGTAATGGCGTGCTACAATATGGTGAATGGAGTATATGGTAGCGAAAACAAATACCTCCTTAGAGAGACCCTGATGGACACATGGGGATTCAACGGACTGGTAATGACAGACTGGTTTGCGTCCAGACCTATAGAAACAACCGAGGGGTGTATCAATGCGGGATTGGGACTTGAAATGCCTTGGGCTGCGAGATATAAGACTAAGTCATTGAAAAAAGCATACCAAGAAGGTAAGTTCACTGAAGAGACGCTGAATGACCTTATTCGTCGGAACCTTCGAGTTATGATGCTCACAGGTCTCTTGGATAGACCAGAGAAATTGCCACAGGGTTCTCGAAACACAATTGAACATCAAGATTTATCGCGTCGCGTTGCTGAGGAAGGAATTGTTCTCTTAAAGAATGATAGAACCCTTCTACCACTTGATATAGAAGCCCTCAAGAGAATTAGTGCTCATGGTATGAAACACTTGAGGCGGAAATTTGGTGGATTTCTCAAAGGGGGTTCTTCGGCTGTAAAACCTCCTCATGAGGTCACTCCATTAGAGGGCTTGGCAAAGAAGGTTCGTGGCAAAGTCAAATTATTTTCAGGTGATACATTTGCAGATGTTGCTATTGTCTATGTCGGATTGGATCATAGCAAAGGAGGAGATTCGGAATCATCCGATAGAAAATCGCTCCATCTTGATGAGGAGCAAGTGAGCCTAATTAGGAAAGTAGCAAATGATCATCTAAGAACTATTGTCTGTGTAATAGCAGGCAGTCCAATTGCAATGGATGAATGGATTGATGATGTTGAAGCTGTGTTAATGTGCTGGTATGGAGGAATGGAGGCAGGGCATGCGATAGCAAATGTTCTCTTTGGCATTGTGAACCCATCAGGCAAATTGCCACTAACATTTCCTAGAAACCTCTCAGATTCCCCAGCTCATAGTACAGGAAATCCTAGGAACTACCCCGGAGATGAAGAAAAGAGAGTCTTCTATGATGAGGGTATTTTCGTTGGATATAGATGGTTTGATGAGAAGGACATTGAACCACTCTTTCCATTTGGTTTCGGTAAATCTTACACTTCATTTGATTTTGGAGATGTTCATCTATCAAAGCCAAATCTGCAGAATCTTCATGAAAGTCTGATAGTTGATGTAGGAATAACGAATACTGGAAATTCTCCAGGAGCAGAAGTAATTCAGATCTATGCTCATGATGTTCAGTCGTCAATAAAACGCCCACCACGAGAACTTGTTGGATTCGAAAAAGTCTTCCTTCAACCCGGAGAAACCAAAACCGCATCAATTCTTGTAAAAGTAGATGACTTAGCGTACTACGATGTAAGTAAACACGACTGGACAATCGAATCTGGTGATTTCAAATTTCTTATCGGAAATTCATCCAGGGCAATCCATCTTGATGCAGAGTTTTCGTATGGATGAGTTCGAGGATTAGAATTGCTACTTTTCGAGTCTTCTATTCATTTTTGACAAAACACAAATGGGTTGGTACTAATGATAATCCGGAGAGAAGAAGAATGAGCGTAGAGAATACACTAGTCAAAGGATTGGTACGACAGTTTCAATCAAGTTGGAAAATGCTCAGGAACGCCATAGAGAACGTACCTGATGAAAAATGGCACAACGGCTCTGAGGGATGGTACTTCTCACTAAATGCGTATCACATAGTGGAAACAATGGAATTCTATAATAACAATAATCCTGACGTAATGGAATGGGGTAGTCGCGCAGGATTCGATTGGGATAGTGTGAAGGATAAAGAGAAGGACATCCTACCAAATATATCAAAAGAACTCGTGAAAACATACCTTGATGAAATGGAAGAACAAGTCACGAATACCATTACCTCGATGAATGGTGAGAAACTTGCTGCAAAAGATGGTTTCCACTGGTTTGAGTCAGTCCTGGAGAAATACCTATACCTACTGCGTCATAATATGCATCATAACGGCGAACTTAGCAGAGCGCTTAGAGATTGGGGATGCAAGAGATCTAAATGGATCTGATAAACCTAAAGCATTTTCTCAAAGTGTATCAGATGGCAATTCATTTTGTATCCAGCTTTCTGATACATTCGAATCGCGTTTGTATTTGCATGTGGGGTTCCCACTGCTGTAAATTCACATCCATGCGTTTTCATTGACTTGAAAAGTTCTGACACTAGAAACACACCTAACCCAAGACGTCTATATTCAGGAAATACACCGAGTGGTCCAAGAACACCAGTGACAGGTTGATGCTTTCTTTCAAGAATGAATCCACCTATGAAGCCTGCAGGCTCTCCATTGACCAACGCAACTTTCCAGAACTCACTTGGAGATGGACCTAATCGTCCATCAATAATGGATTTGAAAGAAGCCACTGCAGTATCGTAATCTGTTACTGATTTATCAAATCCATGGATTTCCAAGTCTTCAGGTGTTGTCCCATAGGCTCGTACACTCCAGTTCCCAATATTTTCAGGCATGATGCCTAAACGAAGATCAATTGAAACATTATCAGGAACCGACGGGGGGACAGGAATATCATGAAGATTTGTAACGAGGTCAACGCTGTCTGATTGATAACGTTTAAACCCTGATGCTTTGTATAGATCAAGAAGATGCTTCGCAGCATCTGGATTTTCTGTGGGATATTTGACTATGACACTAGCTCGTTCCACACCTTTTCCTGAGAGGAAATCCAGAGCATAGTTGAGCAATGCACAGCGGATCTTATTATCATCCGAAGATTTCAGTACCGCTGGTTCCCAGCGCATCATTTTGGCTTCTTTGCCACGATATCGAAAACTAAACACACCTACAATCTTGTCATCATGATGAGCCTCAAGAAAGACCTGCCCAGGCTTCCCAAACTCATCTTCCATATCTTCAAGTTCTTCATACTTGTTCCAATCAAAGACAGGGTCGTTCTTGTACCAATAATATTCCTTCATACACTTCTGCCAAATGGATTTGTAAGATGGCCAATCAACGCTTTCAACAATCTTCACAAGAAAACACTCCAAATCTCGCAAGAATTTCAATTAGTCGAGGATTCATAAGAATTTGCAAAATAGGCTTGTGGCAAAAAAAATACTATAGGAAAAGACTCAAACCATGGATTTTATTAACTAACTCTCAGTGAATTTCAGGAAAAATACACTACTTATGCAAGTAATTGCTTAGTTTGAATACGCTGGTGAGTAGATGAGCGATAATGTACTACTAACTATTCCTTTTGTAATAGCAATAATTGGACTCGTAGCAATAGCTTTCACATTTAGGTTGATACTTCGAGAACAACAAGGAACAGCCAAAATGGAGAGCATCTCAGGATATATCAGACAGGGCGCAAATGCGTTTATGAAGAGAGAGATAATGACCATCTCTGTCTTTATTGTAGCACTTGCAGTATTGTTCTTGTTCCTCCTTGGATGGCAGGTCGTCGTTGGATTTCTATTTGGTGCAATTCTATCAGTAACAGCAATGGTAGTAGGAATGACAGCTTCGACGCAGTCTAATGTACGTACGACAAATGCCGCAAAAGAATCGGCTGGACGCGCTCTTCAGATTTCGTTTAGGGGAGGAGGCATCATGGGATTGTCAGTCGTCAGTCTGTCATTGCTTGGAATCACTATCCTCTATCTGATACTTGGCATCAATGAAACAAATACAACTGGAATATACTCATTGATAGGTTTTGGATTTGGCGCAAGTCTTGCAGCTCTATTTGCTCAGCTCGGTGGTGGTATTTACACTAAGGCAGCAGATGTCGGAGCAGACCTAGTTGGCAAGATTGAAGCAGGAATTCCTGAGGATGATCCTAGAAATCCTGCTGTTGTCGCAGACCTAGTCGGAGACAATGTTGGAGACTGTGCAGGCCGTGGAGCAGACCTCTTTGAGTCAGGTTCTGACAACATCATTGCGATGATGATTCTCGGAATGATATTCGTCGGACCTCCCTTTTCGCTTGGTTGGAAAATAGTACTGTTTCCACTGATTGCAGTATCAATGGGTAATCTTGCTGCTATTGGAGGAATCGCAGGAGTACGAAAGTGGGTGAAGAGCCCAATTATCTCCATCAATATCAGTTTCGTTATATCTGGAATTATTAGTCTGGTATCATCGTATGTAATATCAATCTATGTCATGAACGATGTCAGATACTTCTATGCAATTGCAGTTGGACTTGCATCAGCACTTGTCATCTACCTAAGTGTCCAATACTTCACTGGCTACGATCAAAGTCCTGTGAGAAAGATAGCAGAAGCTGGTACCAAAGGAGCAGCTGTCAGTATCATGATAGGACTGTCATATGGTATGGCAAGTGCAGCTGTTCCAGTCATTCTCATAGCAATAGCAATCACTGTATCATTCTTCATATTCGGCGGCGGTCTACTAGGTGTCTATGGTATTGCTGTTGCAGCACTTGGCCTTCAGCAGATGACGGGAATCATAATGGCATCTGATACATTTGGGCCAATTGCAGACAATGCGCAAGGCATCGCAGAGATGGCAGGGATGGAGAAAGATGTTGCGGATTCTCTGGATGAACTCGATGCTGTTGGCAATATTACGAAAGCAATAACAAAGGGCTTTGCAATGGCAAGTGCAGTGATGACAAGTATTGCATTACTCTTTGCTTTTATCGGCGAGTCATTTCGTCTTGAAAATGGAATGTTACCCACAACATTCACAGACATAGCCCCATATCTTGACCTTGCCAAACCAGGTGTCATTGTTGGACTGATGTTTGGAGCTGCAATTCCATTCTTATTTTCAGCATTAACGATTCTTGCAGTCGGTCGCTCAGCAAGTAAGATGGTCGAGGAGGTTCGAAGGCAGTTCAGAGAGAGTCCAGGTATCTTGGAAGGTACAGAAACCCCTGACTATGCAAGATGTGTCGATGTCAGTACGAAGCACTCTTTGAATGAGATGATTGTACCCACGCTCTTGGGACTCATTCCACCGGTGATTGTTGGATTTGCTTTTGGTATCTGGACACTAGCTGCAATGGTCATCTCTGCAACAATTGTTGGTGCCCTCCTAGCAACATTCATGTTCAACTCAGGTGGAGCTTTTGATAATGCAAAGAAGTACATTGAAGCAGGCAATCTGGGAGACGACCCGGATCTACACGCGGTTGGAGTCACTGGCGATACTCTTGGCGATCCACTCAAGGATACGGCAGGACCGTCTTTGCATATCCTCATCAAACTGCTGAATATCGTTTCACTGACACTTCTACCATTATTCATTCTGCTGTAGAACGATTCTAAGCAGTAGTATTGATGAAGTACACTAAGCCATTTCAGGAATAGTAGTTGTAAGGGCTATAAAATTCGCCGAGTCTGTATGGTTACCCTTATGAGATTATTTTGATTTGTAGGAAATGAAGAACGATGAGAATTAAAGCAGTACTACGTGACACAGATATCTTTCAATTGGAAGCGGGGTCCAAAGAAAGAATCCTTGCTGCTGCAAAGAAGAATGTAGACAGAGTCATAAACTGGCCAACCTTAATGCAAGTAATGGGACTCGAATTTGAAGAGAGAACCAAGATGTTAGAAACTCTTGAGAATTCAAAAATGAGCATCTGGCTACTTACTCAAGGAAATCAAGATCTAATCTTTCTAAGTGAAGGAGATGAAGTTCCACCAGAAGATATCGGATACAAATGGCAGTAAAAGAGTTCAACGAACTAGTAGTGATTTCAGTACTAACTCTCGTTTCTGACAGTTTTTATAATAGAGCTGACTTGCTCTTTAAGGTCAGAGGAAATTTTGATATTTCGTGATGCTGCCTGTTCTAACAACTGGTCAATCTCACATACTAAACGGCTCTTTTCATCTTGTATCTCACAAATGAAGTCCTCTGATGCCACTAAAAATTTCTCACGTTTTAGGACAAGTTCCAGCTGCTCAAGCAAATTATCCAAATAATCTTCAAAGGCGGTTTGATCATCCCAGTTCTCAAGAAGCGTGAATTCCAAATCATCTTCGAGAATTTCAAGAACATACACAATTGGTCTGTATGCATCAAGCTCATCTTCAAATTCTATTACTTGCTTTCGAGCCAGTTTCAATGCATCACCAGATCGGTCCTCTGAGGTCAGTAATCGGCATAATCCCTCAAGTGCCTGATGGCTTGCAGGATTTCTCTGTAAAAAATCTCGGTAGAGTCGTTCAGCTTCTTCAGATCGTAGAGATTGGTCCAACAATGCACCTAAGGCACACACTGCATCTTCATAATTGGGGTCTCTTATCAATACAGTCCTAAAGGTTGCCTCAGCTTCATTGTCGTTACAGAGACGAGCTTGGGTCTCTCCTAGTTTGGTCATGATCTCAAGATTGTCTGGATCAATGGCTAATTGCTCATGGAGAAGAACTTCAGCCTCTAGCTCACGCTCATCATTACAGAGGTCCGCGGCTCTCTCAAGTACCTTCTTCGAATCATGACTCATATCAAGATTCACCGATAATTATCTATTATAGGCAATAATTGCAACTGCCTTTTTAAACAGAATCACCAAATCTAAGATGGGTAGAGAAAATGCTCAAAGTCTATAATACGCTAACCCGACAGAAGGAAGAATTCGTACCACTTGATGGAAATACTGTACGTATGTACGTGTGTGGTCCGACCGTATACGATTTCCCTCACATAGGTAATGCTAGGTCCTTCGCGGTATTCGATACCATCCGTAAGTATCTCGAGTATCTGGGTTATCGCGTTCAATACATCACCAATTTCACAGATGTTGACGACAAGATGATCAATCGTGCAAATGAGGAAGGAATCACAATAGGAGAACTTGCTGGAAAGTTCATTGCAGAGTATAAGTTGATTGCTAAACAGCTCAACCTGAAACCAGCAACTGCTAATCCTCGCGCTACTGAACATATCGATGACATCATCGAGATGGTCGAACTCATCGTCAAGAACAAGAAAGGATACGTCGTGGATGGAGATGTCTACTTCGACGTGAGCGAATGGAAAGACTACGGAGCGTTATCCAAGATCCCACTTGACGATGAATCTACCGTAGCACGTGTAGACGCAGATGACAAGAAGCAGGATTCACGCGACTTCGCCCTCTGGAAAGCAGAAAAACCAGGCGAGCCTTCATGGGAAAGTCCATGGGGTAAGGGAAGACCGGGCTGGCACGCTGAATGTTCCGTCATGGGAAAATACTACCTAGGTCTCCCCTTTGATATTCATGGGGGCGGTCAGGACTTAATATTTCCACATCACACAAATGAAATCGCCCAGTCAGCAGCGGCTTACGGAATTAAAACCCCAGTAAAGTATTGGCTGCACAACGGATTTCTCACTCTCAATAGTGAGAAGATGTCAAAGTCTGAAAAGAACTTCTCTACAGCTAGAGAGGTTCTAGATAATTATGATCATCAAGCTGTGCGACTCTATCTTGTGTCAGGCCAATATGGTCAACCACTTGACTACAACGATAAAGCACTCAAACAGGCAATCCAATCCTTAGAGCGCATCAAGAATGCAGCTGATGTGATTAGAGGTCGCATTTCGATTCTCGAACGATCTGGAAGTCGAGAAGCAGAAGCTGATAAGAAACTTGGAGAAGCCTCGAAAAAAGTCCGTGCTGCATTTGAATCATCCATGAATGATGACTTCAACACTCCGGGAGCGCTTGCTGAGATATTCACCTTCATCCGAGAAATTAACACTCACACCAAGGACGTGGGTGGCGCAGCAGTTCTCCGAGAGGCGCTTTCGGTACTTACAGAACTTGTGGGAATCCTTGGGATTGATCTAGACGCAGGGGAATCTGCTGATGACTCGGATTCGTCTGAAGCCTTCAAAGGTGTCGTAGAGTTCCTCCTTGAACTTCGTGAAGAAGCTCGCAAGTCAAAGGACTTTACAACGTCAGACAAGATCAGAGACCGTCTGGGAGAACTTGGAATTACTATTACTGATACCAAGGATGGTCCAACGTGGAAGAAGAGTTAGCCAGACCCAACCACGAGATCAAAATCATTGCTAGAGAGTCAATGAGAAACTCTCTAGTCTAAAGATTTTCATTATAGAAGCTCAAAAAATCACTATTTGGTTCACTTTCTGTACGAAAATCAAGAACTAAAGTAAAAATCCTATGTTGCGCCGCTGCGATTGTTTATATTCATTCGAAAATGTTTACCAGATAATTGTGAACTATTTTCGGCAAGAAAAGGTTGGAATAATGGCGCGGAATTCTTCAGTAATTCGTACAGAGGGTTTGAGCAAATCTTTTGGCTCTGTTCAAGCTGTCAGAAATCTAGATCTTGAAGTGTTCTCTGGAAGTAGATTTGGATTCCTAGGACCAAACGGAGCTGGGAAGACAACTACAGTAAGAATCCTCTCAGGACTATTAAAACAAACAAGTGGGTCCGCATCAGTCTGTGGTTTTGATGTAAGTACTCAACGAAACGATATCAAAGCAATCACGGGACTACTACCCGAGTCCCCTGGATTGTACTCAAAGCTATCAGCAGTTGAATTTCTTGAGTTCATTGGAGCTCTCAACAATCTTAGTGGAGATTCACTCAGCAAAAGAATTGATTCTCTCTTAGGTATGCTTGGTCTTGAAGGTCGTCGAAACGATCTCTTAGAGTCATACTCGTCAGGAATGAAACAGAAGGTGTTAGTTGCATCTACTTTACTTCATGAACCAAAATTGGTTTTCCTTGATGAACCAACCTCAAGACTTGATCCCTCAGCAAGTGCATTGGTAAAGGACTTGATCCTTGTGCTAGCAGAAGAAACTGAAACAACGTTCTTCATCTGCACGCACATGACTAACTTCGCAGAGGATACTTGTGACATCATTGGGATTATCAATGACGGCGCATTAACGACACTAGGTTCACCTCAGGATATAATTGACCAGACTGGAGCAAATGATCTTGAAGAAGCGTATCTCAAGATCGTTGGCGGTCAGGTAGATAGAGAGAAGCTTCTGAGTTGGAGGCAGTAGATTGCCAGGAAAATGGTGGCCTATAGCCAAAGCTGAATTTCTCGTTAGAACTGTGAAACTTCACAAAGCCAGAAAGATTCTCTATCCGGTTCTCGTTGCAGCATGCATATTGTTCTCCCTATTTGGCAGTTCCACAATTATTGGATTCTTCCTTGGTGAATTCGGAGAAGGATTCGAAATCATGCTTGCTACATCACTACCAGGTTTAATGCGAACATTCATGCTTGTGATTTGGCTTTTCATTCTCGTAATACCGATAACAAATACTCTTGAGAGTACAAAGACGGACCAATGGGATATTTTGCATAGTAGCAATGTAAGGTCTCGAGATGTCCTCTTCG
>Ga0315542_1000254_pt1 | contig 32379 bp, 34 predicted proteins | sample SalMarSW160120MG_FD_202541 | JGI IMG/M metagenome (GOLD analysis project Ga0315542, IMG submission 202541) | Salt marsh sediment microbial communities from the Plum Island Ecosystem LTER, Massachusetts, United States - Salt Marsh Sediment SW1601-20 ...
TCTGTTCTGCATTTCGATGATGGCACAGAACAATGTCAGCCTCAAAATGAACCTGGAAAAAAACAAGGTTTACCGGTTTAAGTCTGCTTCGAATCAGACTATTACACAAACTATAAACGGTAATCAACAAACTGTTGATACCAAAGTCGATTATGCACTTTCTCTTAAAATGATTGATGTTACCGCTGATTTTATGGTCACTGAAATACACTTTGACACCCTTATTACCAATACGAATTCAATGGGGAAAGTTACCAGCATAAGTTCCGTAAATGAGGGGGATATTAAATCTGCAGAAATAGCCGATGTTATGTCATGCATAATGAACCGGTTAAGTAAAAATCCCCTGTATGTTAAAATGGATTATGCTGGCAAACCAATTGAAATAGTCAATTTAAAAATGTTGTCTGATGTAATTCTGAAAGATACCAGTTCCATTGCCCTTACCGAGCAAGTTGCCGCTGCAATAAAAAATCAGATAGTAAACATCGTCAGCGAAAACAGCTTAAAAACAATGATCGAAATGTTTACCTACTATCTGCCAGGCAAACAGGTTTCCGTCGGTGACAGCTGGGATGTGACTCTGCAGACAAAATCCGGTGGAATGATGCTCGATATAATTACCTCATATCATCTGGATGGTGTAACCGGTAATTTTGCCAACATAACTGCCGAATCAAATATTGAGGCAACGGAGAATGCAGAACCGATTAAGCAAGGGGGTGCAACAATAACATATAACGACATAAGCGGGTTGAGTAAATCAAGCCTGGTGATCGATACCCGGACCGGTTTAGTTGTTTCAGAAAAAGGCAAATCACATATTGTCGGGAATCTTGGGGTCAGTGCACCGGGTTTGAGTATGCAGATTCCTATGGATATAAACGGAGAATCAACAGTCACAGGATTGAATTAAATAACAAAATATGAGAAAATATATTATCCTGGTGCTGCTGATAACTTCCATAGCTGCTCAGGCTCAGAACATAAAAGGAAAAGTGTGCTTTGAAAAAGATAAAACGCCTGTTCAGTTTGCCACAGTCGGGCTGGTTCAAATGCCTGATTCAACTATGATTACCGGAGTCATTACACTTACAGACGGAGGCTACCTGCTGGAAAAGGTAAAGCCTGGCAATTATTATATAAGAGTAAGTTTCGTGGGTTACGAAACCAATGCTAAAAAAGTTTTGGTTGAAGCAGGACAAAGCGAAATTGTGATGGATACAATCTTTCTGACGGAAACAACAACAAGCTTAAATGAAGTAACGGTGGTAGGTGAGCGCCTTAAGGGCAAGGAAATGGTTGACAGAACTGTTTATGCTATCCCTCCTGTCGTTGCCAAATCTTCAAATAACGGATACGATATCTTAAAGAAAATACCACAGGTTAATGTCGATTTTCAAAACAAAATAACACTGAATGGCAGCAGTAATTTTATTATTCAAGTGGATGGAAGGCAACGCGACAGTGAATATCTAGCCAGACTTCAGCCCTCTGATATTGAAAGTATTGAAATTATCAGCAATCCTTCCGGCAAATACGAAGGCAATATAGACGGGGTTATTAACGTCATCCTTAAAAAAGAAGCCAGGTATGGAATAAGTGGAAATGCCGGCATCAATATCAAGCCATTTAATAAGGTCACCCGTGTAGCAACCGGTAGTATAGATTATTCGCTTGGTAAAATAACTTTTTATGTAACGGCTCTTTCTATTTCACAGGCTCTTGGAATCAATTCATGGAACGACAGTTATTTCACAACTATCGATTCCACAACCAGGCTTTCAGGAAAAGGGAAAATTAAAGTGACCATGTCATCCATAAACAGCGGATTTGATTATTACCTGAACGATAAAAACAGCCTGAGTCTCAATGTCAGTTATAAACCGACTCATCAGAATGTAGGTCTATTAAGTGAAACCTTCCTTTATAAAAACACAAATCCCTTAAATACGATTTCATCAGTTACTGATCAGGTTACGGGAAGCGACGAAATTGCAATATCCCTCTTTTATAAAAAGACTTTCAAAAAACCTGTCCAGGAATTTACATCCGAGACCAATTATTACAGGTTTAAATCAAATAATGAGAATGATTTTACCAATAACACTTCTCCTTATAATAATGATTCTATACTAAGTACCTATGCCAGGCTTGAAGACAATATAAACGAAAGAAATTACCTTTCTTCCAAATTGGATTTTGTTTACCCCCTTGGATTATCTGCAAAAATTGAAACAGGTTATCAATTATATTACCAGCAATTGAGCTACGATTTCATCATCGATGATCAGGAATCGCATAATCTGTTTGAATATACCGAGTTACGCAATTCTGTTTATGGCGGCATTACCTATAATCTGAAAAAAATCGGATTACAGGCCATGCTGAGGATCGAGAACAGCCACATTAAAGCTGACTCCGTTACCGAGCCCAATTATACCTGCTATTTACCTTCATTTAATATTCAATATAAATTTTCCGCATCCCATAATCTGAAATTTACCTATAACCGTAGAATTAACCGACCGGGTATTTACGATATGAATCCCTATTATAAAACCGGCCAGAATTATGCCATTACTCAGGGTAATCCCGATCTGAAACCTGATTATCGCGACCGCATCCAGCTGACATATACCTGGAACTTTGGCAGCAACTATTTCTCCCCGTATATTTATGATGAATTTTTTTCAAACAAGGTGGGTACCCGATATCTTCTCACAAATTCCCCTGTCGATGGAACATTGACTACAATTTCCAAACCATTTAACCTGCTTAACGGCTACGAGCTGGGAGGAGGTGTAAATACAATGCTATGGTATATTAACATCAACGGGAGAATTTACAAGGGCCATTATAACGAATACACCGGACAATCAATACATATACCTTCAAGAAATTATTTCTCATACAGTGTAACCAGTTATGCTTTTACTAATCTCGATAAAAAGAAGAATACAACCGCATATGTCTTTTTGAGTTATAACGGAGTAAATATTAATGCCCAATCCAAAACATACAGTGTCCCGCTATATGGTCTTGGAGTCCAACAGAAGATAAAGAATCATAATATAGGTGTGTTCTGGCTTCTTCCCTTTTCAACGAATATAAAATTTAACAGAACTGAAACTGAAACAATTGCCTATAATTCCACTAATACTGTAGGAATTGATATGTCGTACTTTATCCAGTTCAGTTATTCGTACAAATTCAACAAGGGCAAGAATGTTAAGAAACTTGGCCGTAAGATCAATGTGGAAAGTGACAGCAAAAGTCAGGTGATAGGGAATTAATTGTCAGGATTTTTACGCTTCTCTTAACTACTTCAATCGATCCGGAAAAGAACAGGATGAAAGATGCAAGGAAGATATTAAATATTTGAGAATTAAGACCTAAGAATCGTTTCAGAATGTTTATCGCCTCCCTTATAAATTCTTCTTTTCAACTTATTTCCCTTTTAATTGTTTCTATATTACTTATCGTTCATGCGATGAAACAAACCAACACTGAGCAATTCAATGAAGACTTTTCATTATCGACATAATAATAATTACATAACTAAAATTTAATAAGATGAATCCGGTAGTTCACTTTGAAATGCCAGCGGACGATAGAGAACGCATGGCCGGTTTTTATACGAAAGTATTTGGATGGAAAACTCAGATGTTTGGCGCTGATATGGGCAATTATATTACAGTCGCCACCACAGAGACAGATGAAAAAGGACGACCTAAAATGCCCGGTGCAATTAATGGTGGATTTTATCCTGTTGAAAAAGGATCACCAGCTCAATGTACTTCAATTGTAATAGCAGTAGATAATATTACGGAATCTTCTGAAAAAGTCACCAAAGCAGGGGGTAAGCTTCTTAACGAACCTGTGGAGATACCGGGTATAGGTAAGTATGTTTCCTTTCTCGATACCGAAGGTAATCGGGTCAGTCTGCTCCAGCCTGTTATGTAATGTTGTAACTGAATATAGTATTACGACCGTGAAAAAAAATCTCCCTTTAAGCGTATTGAGGATAACGGCTCTTACTATTTTATTTGCCGGAGCTATTGCATCTCTTGGTTTTATGTTTCAAACAGGCAGGAATAATAAGTCTGTACTGCTGATTTTGCTTTTCATGTTCTGGGTGCTCTCCCCATTTATAGCATTGCTGGTGGCAAGTATCATCTCTAAGCAATGGTCGGTGTTTTCCCGTGTTATTCTTTATATCCTGATGATAATTTTAACTCTTGGTTCTTTGGCCGGATATAGCGGTATGTTGAACCCAGCCGGAACAAAACCTGCCTTTATTTTCCTTGTAACTCCCTTTATTTCCTGGCTATTCCTGGTATTGGTTGTCCCTATAGCAGCAGCTGTATCAAGAAGATTTTCACAAAAAATTGATGCTACCTGACCATTTGTCCTGATATTCTTACCCTGACATCACATACCGGTTATGAATGACCAATAAGTAAATATTGACTTTTTTATTCCTGGTTCTGGATCATACTGGAATTGATCAACGGCGTTGGTCATCCTCTGTTTGCCTTAAATGCAAGGGGTTACTTTCCAGGGTTGGTATCTTCTCTGATTCTGCTTATTATTGACATCTTTTTGATCTATCAACTTATATTTTCAGCATGGAGAAACAAATAAGAATAACACCTTCTTGCAATCTGAGAATAACGAGGCAATTCAGAGCCAATTCAGTTAATTTTCCTCATCTAAACTATTTTCGGCTTGAAATGGAGGAATCCCTACCTGCAAATTCAGGTCAGGAAATATTCTTGCTATATTATCATTTGGATGCAAACAGTGTTAAAATATCTACAAATTATTACAGGAAAATAGTAAATTGCCTCAAGTACCAAAAAAAGTTAGCTGGAATATTGATTACTTATTCTAAATACCTGAAACAATGAAAACCGGATTCTTACTAATAGCATTACTGAGTAGTAATCTTTGTATATCGCAGGTGGTAGATCGCGATATGGTTTTGGTCCCTTCCGGGGAGTTCAATATGGGGAAAAACTCTAATAACCCCACAGACTGGCAATCGGAGCACATTCACTTCTGAATCGGGGCGTGTGTCTGTGCTGTGCATGAAAATTCACTCTTTTAAATATACCTGATAATGAGGAGTATTTGTGGTCGAGAATCTGTGCAATCTACAATCTATTCTAAATCAGGAAAAACATAAAAATTGTATTATAAATACCTACCCCATTAAATTTGCCGGACTAACAGGCTTACCCTGCAGAGTTGTTGCCGAAATATAAAATAATCAAATATGGAAAACTACGACAAAACGAAAATTAAGCAGATAATAAGAAAGCGGAAACAGGCGCATTCATACTACTCCGATAAATCGAAGGTATACAGGTCTTTTGTGGCTATGGAACAAAATACCTACACGGATGGTGAACTGACAAAGAAGCAGAAGGAGCTGATTGCGACAGGCATTTCTGTTGCTGAAAACTGTGAATCCTGCATGGAATGGCATATAAAGCAGGCTATTGATGCGGGTGCCTCAACCGGTGAAATTATCGAAGCAATTGAGGTTGGAATTGAAATGAGTGGCGGACCGGGAACTGTTTCAGCAAGGTTCGCTATGAGCGTTCTGGAATATTACAATAAATAGTTTTTTAGGAAAATTCCATAAAAGTCAAAAATGAAAACGGTATATTCAGATATTGACGAATACATAAGTACATTCCCGAAAAATGTTCAGATACTTTTAAAGCAGATCCATAATACAATTAACCAGGCAGCGCCAGAAGCAGTAGAAAGCATAAGTTACGGAATGCCTGCATTTAAAACTAACGGAAAACCTTTAGTGTATTTTGCCGCATTTAAAAATCATATCGGTTTTTATGCAACCCCAACCGGACATGAGGAGTTTGAAAAAGAGCTTTCAAAATACAAACAAGGAAAAGGTTCCGTGCAGTTTCCCATTGACAAACCCTTGCCGTTGGAATTAATTTTTAAAATCACGAAATTCAGGGTTAAAGAGAACCTGGCAAAATCAAAAAAGTAAAAATGTCCTGTCGGCTTCACCGGGGCTGGAACGGGACACAATGATAAAAAGCTGGTGTGTTTCGGTCTGGCAGGCTTATGAGAATAGTCATGAAATCATTATTAAACGCAGAATATGTGAAATTAGAAGGAGATTCTGAGCTAAGGGAAGAATCTCATAATTCTATGGTCGGGCACTAATGATATAAAAGATTAAAATGATAACTTTGGGATAGTTAATCAAAATTACTAACCGTAAGTTACTCACTAAAAACACCAGGATATGTTAGAAAAAGCAGTTACTAATGCTAAGGATAAATCCGTATTAAGCTGGTGGTGGCTGAGCATCCCCCTCTATATCATTGCGGGTTTTATCATGAAAACTTCCTTTGTGCCCGGAACTACATTATTTATGAACCTTCATGAACTGGCCGGACGGGAAAAATATTTTTGTTTGTTATTTTTTCTTGTTTTGCCGGTATTCTTTATCGTGATAAATTTTATCAGCATAAGAAAAATTTATATTCTTTCCGGAAGCCCCAGGGACATAAGTTTTTTGCGATCAGTATGGTTCAATATTCTGATAATACTTGCCTTTTATACGTTAATAGCTTTCCTTACGAGCCGGAAATCAAATAATTAAAAGCTTTTCCCCTGAATAACCCTGAAGAATGAATCCCCGTATCAAAATCTGTTGCATCAACAGTATTGAAGAAGCAAAGACCGCTATTGAATCTGGAGCATCCGCATTAGGACTGGTAGCTAAAATGCCAAGCGGTCCGGGACCGATCCCTGATGACCTGATCAGACAAATCGCCATGAATGTACCACCGCCTGTTGGAACTTTTCTCCTGACGAGTGAAACATCTGTTGAAATGATCATAAAGCATCATCAGCGTACAAACACCAATACAATCCAGATTGTTGATTCACTTAAAACCGGAACCTATAAACAACTTAAGGACGCGCTTCCATCTGTAAAGATTGTACAGGTGATCCATGTTCGCGATGAAAAATCAGTTGATGAAGCAATAAGTATCTCTGAGATGGTGGACGCCATCCTTCTTGATAGTGGTAATCCTGATTTGAAAATCAAAGAGCTTGGAGGAACAGGCAGAGTTCACAACTGGAAATTAAGCCGACAGATCCGTGATAACTCCAGGTGTCCAATATTCCTCGCCGGGGGGCTGAGAGCTGAAAATGTAAGACATGCCATAGAAGAAGTTCATCCGTTTGCAGTCGATGTTTGCAGTGGAGTTAGAACAAATGGAAAACTTGATAAACAAAAACTGACTGATTTTTTTCATAATGCATCGGAGCGATAAAACCCAACCATTCGCAAAGAACTGAATGAAAGACCTGGAATACATACATTTCAGAAACAGAGAAGAGTTCCGGAACTGGCTTCAAAAATATTATAATAAAAGTCCCGGCATCTGGATGGTTTTTTACAAGAAACATACAAATACAGATTGCATTAAATATTCAGAAGCACTGGAAGAAACTTTGTGTTTTGGATGGATCGACAGTATAGTCAAAAAAATAGATGATGACAGATATGCAAGAAAGATAACTCCGAGAAAAGACACAAAAAAATGGTCTGAGTTAAATAAGAAGATAGTAACCGGTTTAATTCAGAGAGGAAAAATGACTGAAGCCGGTCTAAAAAAAATTGGCTATTCATCAGAAACCGGAGTGCAAAATGGGAAAAAACCTTCTCAGAAAAACTCCGGAGAATTTGAGGTACCCGATTTTATAATCAGGGAACTAGCCGGCAATGAACCGGCACTCATTAATTTTAACAAGCTTGCCCCTTCCCATAAAAAATATTATATTCTATGGATAACAAATGCCGTGAAAAAAGAAACTGTTCAGAAGAGGCTCAAAGAATCAATTGAATTGTTAAAACAAAATAAAAAACTGGGATTGAAATAATATAAAAATGTCTCCCAAATTTTCCGGCAATTGTAAATTCAAAATCTGAACTTTGAATAAAAAATAAAATTTAACCTGATGCAACGTCGCAATTTTGTCAAACTTATACCTGTAACAGGATTTGCAGGATATTCCGGCTATATATCCGGAATAAATCTCACTTTTGATCCATCCCTGAGTTTTGATAATCGTGAATACTGGATTTCAGTTCTTACAAAAATTGCTGATCCTGTACTGTATTCGCTTAGTACAGAAACCTTAAGAAAAAACATGCCGGTGGAATGCATCCCTGGTTATACCGAAAACCGTAAGAAGGTAACATACCTTGAAGCTTTCGGAAGGCTGGTGGCAGGAATCGCTCCATGGCTTGAGCTTGGTGCGGATAACACCAACGAAGGACAGCTTAGAAAAAAATATATTGAATTAACACAAAAATGTCTTTCTGTTTCAGTGAATCCCTCTTCCCCTGATTATATGAATTTTACTGAGGGGGGCCAGCCTCTTGTTGATGCAGCATTCCTGGCTCATGGAATTATCAGGGGATATACCCGGCTATGGCAGCCCCTGAATGAAAAAACAAAGCAAAACTTAGTCGACACATTAAAATCAACCAGCTTCCGGATGAATTAGGGCCGGGTCAGGTCAGAAGCGCTCTGTCTGCAGTAATCAACAAGATGATTGAAGCCCCGGGAACCTTCGACAAGGATGGCTGGCTTACGATTGGTTTTTACGGACATCAGCCGGATATAGGAGAAACATATATTTCTACAGGCAGTTTGTATTTATGCACCACAGGATTGGTGGCTCTTGGACTGCCTCCGGATAATGAATTCTGGAAATCGCCTGCAACAGACTGGACTGCAAAAAAAGCCTGGAAAGGGATTGACTTAAAGAGGGATCATGCCCTGTAAGATACAGAAATCAATCATAATGGAGTCTAAATTATTTTCCAGACTTAATAAGACGGCAGAGTGCGAAATCATCAATAATTACTTTCGAACTCCCTTCGAATATCCTTACATTATGTTATTGATCACATTATTATCATACAAAAATAACTAAAAAAAGATAACTTTGGATTTTATTCATAGGCTGGATGCAGTTATAAATGATGCAACTTTATCTGCAATACTTTAAGATTTACCTGCAGGCTGATTTGAATGAACTACTTGAATAAATAATAAACTTTATGAATCTGAAAACACATAAGCATACTGCGACCGTAATTATCGGATTGATATTTATCGGTGGTTGTAACCATGGAGGAAACATATCCGAAAAAACCACATCACAAGGTATTCCTGCAAATGTATCCTCTGTCCGTTTTGGCCCGATGTCAACTTATTCAGAATTTAGCGCCACATCTGTGTTCCTGTTTAAAGCTTCCATAAAATCATCTGTCACAGGATATGTTGACAATATCCACATCAACCCTGGCGATGCAGTTGAAAAGAAACAGTTGTTATTTGAATTAAGGACAAAAGAAGCAACTGCACTTATGAATGATTCTCTGAATAATTTAAAATTCAATGGGATCGTGGATGTCAGGGCTGCCACTGCCGGGCTTATTTTATCAATTGAACACCCTAAAGGTGATTATGTGGGTGAGGGTGACCAGTTATGTCAGATAGCTATTCCGGGGAGTTTTGCATTTATTCTCGATGTCCCATATGAGCAATCAGGTTTAATAAAATTAAATACTAAATGTGAAATTATACTGTCAGACAGTAAGGTGATAGAGGGGGTAATAAGATCACATTTACCTTTTTTGACCAGCAGTTCACAAACTGAACGTTTCATAGTACGTCCTGTCAAACCCGAAAACCTTCCTGAAAATCTGTTTGGGAAAATAAGGATCGTAAAAGAATCAGTAATTGATGCATTAAGTCTTCCAAAATCATGCATTCTCACGGATGAGACGATGCAAAGTTACTGGGTAATGAAACTTATCAATGATACTACCGCTGTCAAAGTGATTGTTACAACCGGAATAAGCGAAAAAGGATTTGTCAGGATAGTACGGCCTGTATTTAAAAATACCGATTTATTCTTGTCTTCAGGCAATTATGGTTTAGGTGATACGGCTTACGTGAAAATTCTTAAGACTCCGGGACATGAACAATAAAAGCTTTTACAGGTTTTTCCTTAAACCCATCCTGTTTGTTTTACTGGCTTGTCTTCTCTGGGGCATCTATTCCTATCATAACATGCAAACGTCGCTTTTCCCCGACGTTATATTTCCTAAAATAACCATCATTGCTGACAATGGAGATCAACCTGTTGACAAAATGATGATTACGGTTACCAAGCCTCTCGAAATCGCTATTAAAAGGGTTAATGGCATTACTACCGTAAGGAGCAGTACCAACCGTGGGAGCTGTACCATTGATGCCTTTTTCAACTGGAATGTTGATATTAATCTGGCCAAAACCCAGCTAAATGAACGTATTAATGAAATAAAAAACATATTACCGCCCACGGTAAATATAGTTGTTGAAGCCATGAGCCAGAACATATACCCTGTAATCGGATATACGCTCGAGAGTGATAAATACGGTCAAATAGAATTGAAAAATATGGCCATGTTTACCATAAGACCACAGTTCTCCCAAATTCCTGGCATTTCCAACGTAATAGTAAGGGGTGGAAAAACCAAGGAGTTTGTAATATCCCCAGTGCCACAAAAGCTGATCTCGCTCGGTCTGACTCCAAATGACATTATAGGTGCAATGGGGAATACCAATTTCATAGAATCCAGTGGATTACTATCAAACTACAGGCGTTTGTACCTTTCCCTGACTGACACCAGATATAAAGATATTGACGAACTAAAACAACTTGTCATTAAAAATGATGGACACAGGGTTATCAAGCTTTCTGATTTGGCTACAGTGGATTTACAGGAACAGCAGGAATTTATCAGGATCAATGCGAACGGACATGATGCCGTTCTTATTGATCTTGTAAAACAGAGAGACATTAATCTGGTGGATTTTGCAAATAATGTGAATATTAAAGCTGCCGAAATTCAAAAACATTTGCCTGAAGGGATGACTCTTAAACCCTATTATAACCAGTCGGCTTATGTGACTGACTCAATCAATAGTGTGCTGGAATGTATTTACGAAGGGCTCTTTCTTGCCATCCTAGTTGTTATCTTGTTTTTACGTTCCTTCAGGGCAAGCCTAAATATAATCCTGATAATTCCTGTCACCCTTGCACTTACTGTAACTGTTCTTCATTTTGTTCACATCACGCTCAACATTATGTCGATAGGGGCTATTGCAGCATCTATAGGACTGATAATTGATGACGCTATTGTAATAATTGAACAACTTCATCGTATACACGAGGAAAACCCGGGAAAAGATGAAAATACAGTAGTCAAAGAAACCATGAAAATGTTCCTTCCTGCTATGGTAGGATCTTCACTCAGTACCATAGTTATTTTCCTTCCTTTTGTAATGATGAGCGGAGTTGCAGGAAGCTTTTTCAAAGAGCTCACATTAACCATGGAGATAACTCTGATTTGTTCTTTTTTGGTAACATGGATTGGCTTGCCTGCCCTTCACCTGCTAATTGGCTACAAACCACATAAAAAACATCATGATGAATTGAACACCGATGGCGGTAAGAAACGGCAAAAGTTGTGGTGGCTGTTGTGGTTTTTTGACAAACCATGGTTTGCTTTTATGTTCATCATTCTTCTGATCATCTCATCAGTGTTTCTGATCAACAAACTGAAAACCGGTTTCCTGCCTGAACTTGATGAAGGTTCTATAGTGCTGGACTATATTGCACCTGCAGGAACAACACTTGAAGCCTCAGATGCAATTCTCAGAGAAGTGGATAGTGTGGTTCTCAACCACGCTGATGTTGAAACCTATATGAGGCGTACAGGGACAAACATGATCTCAGGCATTAGTATGGCTTCGGGAGTGATACCGCCGAATTATGGAGATTACCTTATCCAGTTAAAACCAGGGATAAAAAGGAAGACAGAAGATGTAATATCTGAGCTTCGCGATAGAACTGCTGCAGTTGCTCCTGCCCTTGAAATTGAATTTGGCCAGAGGATAGCTGATTTGCTTGGTGATTTAATTGGACGTCCTCAACCTGTTGTCATAAAAATATTTGGCGATGATCATGCTAAACTACAGGAACTGGCACTGAAAGTGCAGGAAAATCTTAGTAAAATAAAAGGGGTTGCAGATATCATGAATGGTATTATTTATGATGGCCCATCGGTGACCATTATCCCTGATCAGAGTAAACTGGCTCAGTATAATATAACTCCTGTTGATTTTCAAACACAGCTAATGGTATACAACGAAGGGCTGCCAGTAGGGCAGGTACAGGAAGGAGAACAAATGCTCAGAATTATTCTTCGCAATACCAGCTTTAAAAATAACAGTATCGATCTTATCAAAAACCAGCCGATTTTTGCTCCCGACATTTCATACAGACCTTTACAATACTTTGCAAAAGTTGATTTGTCAACCGGAGATCCCGAACTCACGCGCGAAGATCTGAAATCGGATATAGAAATTACTGCACGCCTTGAAAATCGTGATATGGGTAGCGCAATCAGCGAAATAAAAAGAGTCATCTCTGGAAATATCTTGCTTCCGCCAGGTTATTATGTCGAATATGGGGGTACATTTGAACAACAACAGTCATCATTCAGGGAGCTCTTATTAATTCTTCTTACTGCTATTATATTGGTATTTACAGTGTTGTTGTTCCTGTTCAGGAACCTTCGTATCGCCCTGCTTATTATATTTATTTCTATACTGGGAATTGGCGGATGCATATGGGCACTGTTCCTTACCGGTATACAGCTTAATGTGGGAAGTTATACCGGAATCATAATGATTGTAGGGATTATAGCAGAGAATGCTATTTTCACTGTCAACCAGTTTCTTACGACATATGAAACGACATCAGATATTGATAAATCAATTAATTACGCTATTTCATTGCGTATCCGGCCCAAGTTAATGACCGCAATAGGTGCTATCCTGGCTCTTTCACCCTTAGCTCTTGGGATTGGAGTTGGAGCTCAAATGCAACAGCCACTTGCAATAGCTGTTATCGGGGGTTTTATTGTTGCTATGCCTCTTCTGCTAATGGTTTTCCCATCACTGCTTCGTCTGTTATTTAAAAAGAATAATAAAGAAACCCGGAACCTAACGACTTAATATTAAGGCGTATATCAATAAGAATACAAACATCTGGACCTTAAAATGGGAAATCTGAAAAAAATTCTTGGCAGGAACTTATTTATCAAATTGAAGAATATTTATCTGGGATTATTGGCAGTTCCCTTTGGTAATAACTTAAATAAGTTAGCCCGGATTTATAAAACTGATAAATGGGGAAAACATAATTATACCATACATTATTCCACTCACTTCAGAAAATATAAGTTTAAACGGGTAGTTCTTTTTGAAATAGGTGCCGGAGGTTATCACTACCCTGATATTGGAGGAAATTCATTAAGAATGTGGAAGCGATATTTCCCTTTTGGCAGGATTTATTCATTGGATATTTATGATAAATCACAATTTGATGAATCCCGTATAAAAATCTTCAAAGGGAGCCAGACTGACGAAGTTCTTTTAGATAATATTTTCAGTAGTATCGGAGAACCTGATATAATTATTGACGATGGGAGTCACATAAATGATCATGTAATTAGGACTTTCGAAATACTATTCCATAAACTGAAGACGGGAGGCATCTATGTTATTGAAGATGCAGGTACATCTTACTGGCCCGATTATGGCGGGGATAGCGAAGATTTGAGTAACCCTTCAACAATTATGAACTATTTTAAAAAACTTACCGATTGCCTTAATCACCAGGAGTTACTCAGGAGCGATTACATACCTACATATTTTGATAAGAATATATGCTCAATTCAGTTTTATCATAATCTGATCTTCGTGTTTAAGGGATTGAATAACGAAAGATCCGGTGTCGATTTGGATAATCCGGAGAGTATTATGGTTGATCAGATTTATTTATGACTTTCTGACCAGAAGTATATTACAAAAATAATCCCCCGGGTATTTTTCTGTTTTATCAGATTCTATTTGCTATAAGATATGTAACAACCGAGATAGATGCAGCCAGCACAGTACCCCATATTAAATCAACTATTGTCACAAGTAAAGGCCAATCCTTAATGGTGGCCAGGTTTGTCAAATCGTAGGTGGCATATGTTATAAGACCAAACAGTGCTCCAAACAGAAGAGCATGCACCCACGACTGTTTCTCTACAGCCGGTGAAATGACAAATGTTACCAGGCCGGCAATAAAAAGAAGATAGAAAACAATAGCTGCAAGCCAGTTTATATCCGGCTTCATCAAAAAACCTATCTGCTTCTGATAGAAATTTTTTGCCACTAAAACCAGCCAGACCATGTCGATTACAAAAAAGACAGGCAATGCTATGAAAAACAGTTTTAAAAACATTCAATCACAGATTAATGAATAATTTTTATAAAAGTAATTAATTCTCAAGAACTTATTGCAGGGTATTTCTGTTATAATTATTAAAGACCATATATGAAAATACTCCTGACCGGAGCCACGGGGTACATAGCTCAACGATTACTTCCGGTTTTGCTTGACAGTGGAAATGAAGTTATTTGTTGCGTACGCGACAGAATGCGCTTTAACATGGAGAAGTACCGCTCTTCTTCCTTGTCAGTTATTGAAGTGGATTTTCTTAAGAAAGAGACCCTGCGAAATATCCCTTCTGACATTGATGCTGCCTATTACCTGATTCATTCCATGTCAACTTCAACAGGTGATTTTGAAAAAATGGAAGAGACTTCTGCATTCAACTTCAGAGATTACATACAAGAAACTAAAGCAAGGCAGGTGATTTACCTTAGCGGGATCGTAAATGAAGAAAAATTATCAAAGCACCTGTCAAGCCGGAAAAAAGTTGAAGAAACACTTGCTTCAGGTTCTTTTGCTCTGACAACCCTGCGGGCCGGTATTATTATTGGTTCGGGAAGCGCTTCTTTCGAAATTATCCGCGACCTTGTTGAAAAGTTACCAGTCATGATCACTCCCCGATGGCTTAATACCCGTTCACAGCCTATCGCAATACGCAATGTGATAGAATTCCTGAGTGGGGTTTTGTTTAATGAAAAGACATATAACAAAAGTTACGATATTGGTGGCCCCGATATTCTCACCTATAAACAGATGCTTCTTGTCTTTGCAAGAGTGCGTGGTCTGAAACGAAGGATAAAAATCGTACCGGTAATGACTCCCAAGTTGTCATCATACTGGCTTTATTTTGTTACCTCCACATCATATTCTCTTGCACAAAATCTTGTTGACAGCATGAAGGTTGAGGTTATCTGTAAAGAGAACAATCTTAAGGATATGCTGGGAATTGAAACCATCAGCTATGAAAATGCAATAAAACTGGCATTTGTTAAAATTGATCTTAACCAGGTTCCCTCAAGCTGGAAAGATGCACTCACATCCGGATCTCTGAACAGCAGGATATTAAAATATGCAGGGGTTCCTGTTTATGGTTGCTACATGGATGTCAGGAAAACTCATGTTGACGAACCGGAAAAAGTACTTAAGAAAATATGGGCAATTGGAGGAACAAATGGCTGGTATTATGGAAACTGGCTTTGGATAATAAGGGGCTTTATTGACAAACTTTACGGAGGTGTCGGCCTCCAGAGGGGCAGAAAAAACCCGACAGAAATATCACCAGGAGATGCCCTGGATTTCTGGCGTGTTCTGATAGCCGATCAAAATGAAAGAAGATTACTCCTGTTTGCCGAAATGAAACTTCCCGGAGAGGCATGGCTCGAATTCAGGTTAGATAAACAAGATGTTCTCTACCAGACTGCCACATTCAGACCACTGGGGATATCAGGCAGACTGTACTGGTATTGCCTGCTGCCGGTACATATAGTAATTTTCAAAAAAATGATAAGGAATATAGCAAAGGCTTAATCTAAAAGTAAACACATACGCGATAATTGTTGTTATATCAGTACAATGTAAACAGATCTTTAACTATAAACATTATGGATAAAAAATTTATATTCTCATTACAACTTATTGTTTCAATATTTTTTTTGGCCACATTAAGTTTAAGTGGGCAGAGTGTATTAGACCTGGAGACAGGGATTGTTGGAACGGGATATAATAATGTCCGGATTCCTGGTGACCAGGGGACTCTCTTTTCTCTGAAAAATGATTTAAGCGCCAGTCCGGCTTTCTTTTACAGGTTAAGACTGAGTTATACAATAAACTCGCGTCATACCTTATCTTTGTTGTACGCACCTCTTAAAACCAGATCAACCGGGAGTCTGACAAATGATATTCTTTTTGAAGGAGAAACATTTCCGGCCAATACTGACCTGAGCGGAACTTATAAGTTTAACTCATACAGGTTTACCTACAGGTACGAAATAGTACGAAAATCCGGGTTTGAATTCGGACTTGGCTTAACTGCAAAAATCAGGGATGCCAGTATTTCATTAAAATCACCGGGACTGGTAAGTGAAAAAACCAATATAGGATTTGTTCCGTTAATAAATTTCAGAATGCTGTGGAGGATGAATGAAAAATTTGGCCTGCTGGTCGATGGTGATGCCCTTGCAGCAAAGCAGGGAAGAGCCGAAGATGTTTTGATTGCTGCAACATACTTCATTTCAGATCATTTAGGCTTAAAAGCCGGTTATCGTCTCCTTGAGGGTGGTGCAGATAATGATGAGGTATATAATTTTGCCCTGTTTAATTATGGATTGTTTGGTTGCTTTGTCCTCTTTTAAAATATAAGAACCTTAACCAGTAAAAGATTAAGATATAAACAAAAATATTACCTGTTTGTTATCTACTTAAACCCTAATTCAACAAAAATGGCATTGCCGGTTATATACCTTAATTTTCCTTTAAAATAATATTTTAAACATAAAAAGAAATGGATACAGCGCTAAAACAGATCATCACAGTATATACTGTTATAAATCAACCGGTTGAGAGAGTCTGGAAACTGTGGACAAGCCCTGAGGATATTGTGAAATGGAATAATGCCTCCGATGACTGGCATACCACAAAGTCTGAAAACAACCTGACTGAAGGCGGTCGCTTCTTTGCAAGAATGGAAGCTAAAGATGGTAGCACGGGTTTTGATTTTTCAGGCGTTTACGAAAAGGTTACTATTAATAAGCAGATTAAATATACTATTGACGACGGCAGAAAAGTGACTGTTGGTTTTACTGCCTTGAATGATAAAACAAAAATTGTTGAAATTTTTGAATCAGAATCTGATTATCCTTTTGAAGCTCAGCGTGACGGATGGCAATCTATCCTGAATAACTTTAAAAAATATGCCGAAAGGAAGAAAGCATAAAACCTGCTGCTTTTATACACCTCTTCTTCAAAATTCTTAAATCGTTACTTTTTAATCAGCTCATCAGGACCATGATAAATCTGAACCAGTTCTATAAAAATGGCTCAGTTTTTGTTCAGTGTAAAACAGGTATTGATATCAATACAGTTATCCTGAAAATAACTGAACCCTGATGGCTATGAAGAAAAATTTACCGCTGTCATTATTATTACTTGTTTTAATTATAATAATCACTCTCGGATCATGTATAGAGGACCCTCCTGCTCTTGATAACTACCTGATACAGGTTGATAGTATCCATTTGCCTGATAATATTACCGCGGATAATCCATTTTTTATAGAGTTTTACGGAATCGTAGGATTTGATGGATGTCACAGTTTTGAGAATTTCAATCTTACCTATAAAAACAACGATATATACATTGAGACATGGGGTTTCTTTGATAATAAAGCCGGAACTTGTCCTGATGTTGTTGTTATGCTGAATGGCCAAAAGTTAAATATTACAATACCTTTTCCCGGGACTTATACCCTTTTTATTGTTGAACCTTATGGCTATGATCTTGTCAAGCAGATAGTGGTGAAGTAAAATATATAAGTTAATCCTGATTTTATTAACGGGGTTCAATAAAAAACCTGTCCCAATATATCTTCAAATGGTATAGTTTTTGTACAGGTCAGGAGATACTAACCCATTTTAACTATGAAAAGTTTAATCGTAAAAGGATTGTTAGCAACCCTGATAGGTTCATCAGTCATATTTGTTTCTTGTAAAAAAGAAGATACAATTGATCAGCCGGGTGACCCGGTAAATATATCCACAGAGGTTTACCAGAAGGAGGTAATAGATTCAGCAAACAGGTTCGCGTTGGACCTTTTCAAACCTGATCTTACAAGTTCCAAGGGTTCAGAAAACATAATGATTTCTCCCTTCAGCATTACCAGCGCTCTGTCGATGACGCTTAATGGTGCTGCAGGCGAAACATTTGACGCCATGAAGAAAGCACTCGGGCTGGAGGATAAAACCCTTGAACAGATAAATAAAACCTACCTTAAACTTATGACCGAAATGGTTCCGGTAGATAGCCGGGTTACCCTTGAAATTGCCAACTCCGTATGGATTGAGAAGCGGTTAACTGTAAAACTGCCATTTATCACCGCCCTGCAAACATGGTATAAAGCTGAGGCACGAAATATTGATGCTACAGATCCGCATGCAGTCGATATTGTTAATGGTTGGATTGCCGATAAGACCCATGATAAGATACTGAACATGCTAGATAATTTGGATCCCAATCTTGCAATGCTCCTGATCAATGCCATATATTTCAACGGTAAGTGGAGATACGCTTTTGATAAAGCGAACACATTGGATGAACCATTTTATGTGACTCCTTCAGCCCCAAAATCAGTTCCCATGATGCATCTGACAGAAAACCTGAAAGCTGTAAAATACAATAACCTTACAATTGCCGAGATCCCTTATGGACAGGGCAACTTTACCATGGTAGTAGTCCTGCCGGATGAAAATGTCTCTACCACCAACGTGGCAGAGGAACTGACTCCATCATTATGGCAGCAGTGGATAGGGCTGCTGGATGATAATACCCATAAGGTCGACCTGAGTATGCCACGGTTTAAATATAAGTATAAAAGACTTCTGAATGATGACCTTATTAGTCTCGGTATGGGCATTGCATTCTCCGATTTTGCCGATTTCAGCAATATAAGTGATCAGGGAATTAAGATAACCAGAGTTTTACATCAGTCATTCATCGATAATAATGAGGAGGGTACTGAAGCTGCTGCAGCAACAGTAGTCGAATTTGGTACTACCTCTGTAAATCCGACTCCCCAGGTGGTAAACGTAACACTCGATCGTCCTTTCCTATATTTTATCAGGGAAACATCAACCGGGACAATCCTGTTTATGGGCAGGGTAAGTGATCCGACTCTTAATTAATCTGATAATAATTATCCTGTCTTTTCCCGGGACTCCCGGGAAACTCATGGATTTGCAGTAAGCTGATTTGTGAACAAAATATTATTATTTTTGATTCATGAATACAACCATACGCTTAGATGCCTTATCTCTTTTTATTTTTTTCGGAGTTATTCAGGGTATTATCCTTTCATTTTTCTTTATATTTAAGTCTTCACCAAACATTAAAGCAAACAGGTACCAGGGGCTGCTACTCCTGGTTTTGGCATTATGCATGCTGGAACAATTTCTCAACCTTACGGGCCTTATAGTCAGAGTGCTTCCCATAACAAATTCAACTGAACCGCTTAATTTAGTGATCGGTCCGTTTCTCTATCTTTATATTAAACGAAGCATTGGTCAGAGCCGCTCAAAAAAAGAGTGGATCCATTTTATTCTCTTCTTTTTATACCTCATATACATCTGTTTTGATTTAATACAATCAAATGATTTTAAATACAATTCCTACGTTAACAGCTATCACCCCGATTGGCCCTTACTCAAAGCTCAATCAATCATTTCTAATGACCCTCTGGGAATTAAGAGATATCTGAACCTGGTAACGGCACCCCAGATACTATTTTACGTTTTATTTGCTTTCGTTAAGGTTGCTAAAAAAGCACATCAAGTTGGAGAATCAATTTTCAGGCCTAATGATGAAATCATCAAATCATTGAGAAATATTATCCTTCATATTTTTATAATTATATTGATTTTTGTCATTGTAAAGACTAATTTTCACGGAGATACAGGTGACTACTTTATAGGTATTTATGTATCTTTTCTTGCTGTAATAACAACCTTCAGGGTGATGACTGATTCAACTTACTTTGACCGTTCAGCCTCTTTTATGGACATATCCATAGGAAAGTATCTTAAATCGTCACTTACAGAAGAAAGAAAAATCGAAATTCTGGATAATATAAATCGTGAACTGAAAATCAACAGATATTTTACAGATAATCTTGCCTCTTTGTCTGAACTGGCTAAGAAAATCGGAGAAAGTCCTCATCATGTCTCACAGGTAATAAATGAAAAACTCAATCAGAGTTTTTTTGAATTACTGGCTTCCTACCGTGTTGAAGAGGCAAAAAGAATCTTATCAGACAAAAAAAATGATAAACTTACTATTGAAGAGATCTCCGAAATGGTCGGATACAATTCAAAAACTGCTTTTAATAATGCATTTAAGAAACTTACGGGCAAAACTCCTTCCGAATTCCGTAAATCGATAAACGCCTGATAATATTTCACTTACCTGATTGATTTTATACATGCCTATAGGGATGTACATCATCCTTATAGGCACGTTCTTTACCCGGCTGTGTTCACCATTAGTTTTGATCCTGTCAAATCAAAATTAAAAAGATGAAAACGAAAGCCGCTAATTCAGAAGTATCATTTCAGAACCTGCACCAGGACCTTATTGATGATTGCAGAAAAGGTGACCAGAAAGCACAGTTTCAGATTTACAAACTGTACTACAAAGCTATGTTTAACACCAGTCTTAGAATTGTACGCGATACAATGGAGGCTGAAGACATTATGCAGGAAGCTTTCCTGTCAGCCTTTGAAAAAATAGGAACATATTCAGGAACAGTTAGTTTTGGAGCATGGCTTAAGAAAATTGTGGAAAATCGGTCGTTTGATTACCTTCGAAAAAAGAACGGGTTGATATTTGAAGATATTAATTCCTTTCAGGCATTAGAAGATAACTGTCAGGACACTGTTTCTTCTGATGAAGTTCCTGAATTCAGAATTAATAAAATAATGGAAATTCTTAAACTTCTCCCGGAAGGATGCCGGAAGATATTTTCCCTTTATCATTTTGAAGGGTACGACCATGAAGAGATCGGCGAAATACTGACAATCTCAAGCAGCTCATCACGTTCGCAATACTCCAGGGCCAGGAACAGGATCAAAACCGAATTTCAAAATAGCACAAAACAGGTTATCTGATAAAAAATAGAAAAAGACACCTCCTGTTATCATCTCTGATCTGAAAAAATACTAATTTTACATTCCGGTGATGGAGTTCGCCATTAATCGCCTTCAAAAGCTGATAACTCCTGTTTATTGTTTTATTAAAGAGTTATTTATATTCAAAGAATTTCAATATTAATTAATCCGGATTATCATGAAAATTATTAAAGTATCTGCTATGGAGATCCTCGATTCAAGAGGAAACCCGACAGTTGAAGCAAACGTAACATTGGAAGATGGAACAAAAGCAAGGGCAATGGTGCCCAGTGGTGCATCTACAGGTGAAAGGGAAGCCACTGAATTAAGAGACGGAGATAAAAAAAGATATGGGGGTAAAGGTGTATTAAAAGCAGTTGAAAATGTAAATAAAATCATTGCAAAGGAAGTTGAGGGGAAAACTATAACAAGCCAACGGGAACTGGATTATATGATGATAGAGCTTGATGGAACAAATAATAAATCGAAACTCGGGGCAAATGCTATTCTTTCTGTTTCAATGGCCTATGCCCGTGCTGAAGCAGAGAGTGCCGGCATACCACTGTATCAGTATCTGGGAGGCGCTAATGCTCATTTGTTGCCGGTTCCCTGCCTGAATATAATCAATGGAGGCAAACATGCTGATAACAACGTTGATTTCCAGGAATTTATGATTGCTCCTCATGGTGCACCGTCATTTACGGAAGCTATTCGTATGGGAGTGGAGGTATTCCATACACTGAAATCGGTTTTAAAAGGCAAGGGCTATAGCACCGGCGTAGGTGATGAAGGAGGTTTTGCGCCTGATTTGAAATCGAATGATGAAGCCATAGAGGTAATTCTTGAAGCAATCAATAAAGCCGGATACAAACCGGGAACTGAAGTAAGTATTTGTCTTGACCCTGCCGCCAGTGAACTCTGGGAAGATGGCAAATATAAGCTTTTCAAAAGCACCGGGAAATTTCTTACCAGCGATGAGATGGTGAAACTGTGGGAAAACTGGGTTAACCAATACCCGATCGTTCTTCTCGAAGACGGATTAGCTGAAAATGACTGGCCGGGATGGCAAAACCTGACCAAAACAATTGGCAATAAAATAGAGATTGTAGGAGACGATCTTTTCTGTACAAATAAACAAATACTGGCAGAAGGTATTGCGAAAGGAGTTGCAAACTCGGTATTGATAAAACTAAACCAGATAGGTACTGTAACGGAAACTCTTGAGACAATAGAACTAGCATATAAGAATAAATATAATGCATTTGTCTCCCACCGCAGCGGAGAAACATGTGATAGCTTCATTGCTGATCTTACGGTTGCGGTAAATGCCGGTCATCTGAAAACAGGAAGCGGATGCCGTGGCGAAAGAATTGAAAAATTCAACCAGTTGATGCGAATCGAACACGAACTTGGGAAATATGCAAAATTCCCCGGTAAAACAGCATTTAAGAACGCCTGATTAAAGAAAATAAAAAATGATTGCTGTTACTATGAGGACTATCAGACTGGAAAGACTCCTGGTAGTTCTCTTTGTCATGTCTTTTATTTCCTGTAGCAGGGGAAATAAACAATTGGGGTACAATGAAATGCACCGGCCACAATATCATTTTTCACCTCCCGAGAAATGGATGAATGATCCTAATGGCCTGGTTTTCTACGAAGGGGAATATCACCTTTTTTACCAGTATTATCCCGACAGCACTGTGTGGGGACCTATGCACTGGGGTCATGCTGTAAGCACCGACCTGGTGCACTGGGACAATCTTCCGGTTGCCCTTTATCCTGATACACTTGGCTATATCTTTTCAGGCAGTGCTGTAATCGACTGGAAAAACAAATCGGGATTGCAGTCTGTCAATTATCCACCCATAATTGCAATTTTTACACAGCACTCTGAACAAAGACTTAAAAAGGGAAGGAATGATTTTCAAAATCAGAGTATTGCATTCAGTAATGACAAAGGGCGGACTTTTGAGAAATACGGCCATAATCCCGTAATAGCAAATCCCGGTGAAAAAGATTTCAGAGATCCCAAAGTAATCCGGGACGATAGTATCAAAAAATGGATAATGGTCCTGGCTGCCGGACAAAAAGTTGAATTTTTCAGTTCATCAAATCTTTTAAACTGGAAATATTTAAGTGAATTCGGAAGTGAATCAGGGGCCCATGGAGGCGTATGGGAATGTCCCGATCTGTTTCCTATGAAAACAGGCGATACGGTAAAATGGGTTTTGCTTGTAAGTGTAAATCCAGGCGCTCCGAACGGGGGATCCGGCACCCAGTATTTTGTTGGTAACTTTAATGGTACGGAATTCATAAATGATAATCCAAAAGAAACAACATTATGGTTAGATTATGGGCCGGATGATTATGCCGGTGTTACGTGGTCAGATATTCCTGCTGCCGACGGGAGAAGGCTATTTTTAGGATGGATGAACAACTGGGCTTACGCGCAAACAGTACCTACAGTAAGGTGGCGAAGCGCTATGACATTGCCAAGAAGCCTGGAGTTGAAAGCTTCAGGTGGTGGTCTCAGAGTATGCTCAAATCCCGTAGATGAACTTAAGGAACTTCGGACAGCCGAACATAATATAACATTTAAAGCCGATTCAGCAATAAATATAACTGGGTTGAATGAATTTATTTTAAATGCTGATTTAGCAGATAGTACATCGGAAGACTTTGGTCTGGTGTTTTCAAACAGCCTCAACGAAAAACTGATTGCAGGTTTCAATAGCAGGCAAAATCAATTTTATATCGACAGAAGGAGGGCTGGAGAAACAACTTTTTCCCCCTCCTTCGCAAGCGTCCATTTTGCACCACGAAGTGCTGAAGATAGTGTTCTTAATATGCATTTATATCTCGATTATTCTTCTTTGGAAATATTTGCAGACGAAGGATCCGTTGCAATGACAGAAACATTTTTCCCTCACGAAAACTTTAACAGGGTTTCTTTTTTTCAAAAAAAAGGTAATGTGAAAATTAAAAACTGTGTCATTTTTGATATCAAATCAATCTGGCAGGAGTAAACTTAAGAAGGGTACCGGGAACTCTGTAAAAAATATAAGAGTATGAAAGATTTCATATGTGATATGTAAAATATTACCAAAAACATACATATGATAAGAAAACCCACTATCATCCTTCTTGTATTATTTTCCACTGCTTTGGAACTGTCTGCCCAGAAAATTAATACAGACAGACCTGATCAGACTGAAGCGCCCGTTGTCATTCCCCTGAAAAGTTTTCAGATAGAGGGTGGCATGCTGACAGGATGGACATATAATAGTAGTACCACGGAAAATCAACTTCTAATACCAACTCTCCTTTTCAGATATGGTTTAGGAAGAATCATTGAGTTAAGATTGGTTGAACAGGTGGAAAGATTAAAAGGGGAATCTCCTTCTTATGATAATTTCGGACTGAGCGATTTAGAATTCGGAGTTAAAATTCAAATCTTAAGAAAAGAAAACGTAAATACTCAGATAGCATTTCTTTCTCATCTTGTTTTACCCACCGGATCAGATGGAATCAGTGGTGGTAAAATTGGCTCAGACAATACAATTGCAGTTTCTCATCACCTGAATAAGTTCCTGGATATCTCTTATAATCTTGGATATGGCTATTCCGGATATGGAAATGGTGATATGATATATTCTGTTTCACTGGGAGCCGGAGTAACTGAAAAGGTTGGAATCTATGCCGAAACATATGGTGAATTAGCGGGACTAAAAGAATTTTTTACAAATTTTGATACAGGTGGAACATACCTGTTAAAAGATAACCTGCAATTAGATTTATCATTTGGTACCGGGTTAAATTACAGAATGCATTATTTTTCAATTGGCTGTAGCTGGAATATCCATGGGAAACAGAAAACTGTTAAGTAGTAAACCATATCAATTGAGAACTATTCTCATTTGATAATATACTAAAGAATTTATTAATAAACTCTATGTTAAAGGCCAGAATTGTTACTTTACCTGATAAAAAATTAGTGGGGAAACGTATCAGGACAACATTATCTTATAACAACACATATGAATTATGGCATAGTTTTATGCCTCGAAGGAAAGAGATACAAAACTGTCTGACGAAGGACCTGTTTTCTGTTGAAAAATATGACGACAGTACAACCTTTGAAAATTTCAACGAAAACATTGAGTTTGAGAAATGGGCGGCAGTTGAAGTTTCGGACTTCGATTCAATTCCTGATGGGATGGAGTCCCTCATCCTTGAAGGAGGTCTTTATGCAGTTTTTATGCATAAAGGGACTGCCGGTTCAGCGCAGAGTACTTTAAATTTTATTTTCGGAAACTGGTTACCCGCTTCAGGTTACTCAGCAGACAACAGGGCCCATTTTGAGATAATGGGTGAAAAATATAATAAAGACATCCCGTCTTCAGAAGAAGAAATATGGATTCCGATAAAATAAATATTTCGTAAATTTACATTTAAAGGAATAGTCGGTGAGAAGATAGGTTATGATAACTAACTTGATTTTGAGGGATTTTAAAGATATTGATCCTGTTTGCTCTGTCAGAAACAACATAATACACATAATCATAAATTAAATAATTAAAGCCATGAAAAACATCGGATTATTCATTATTGCCGGATTATTGTCTATCTCATGTAACCAAAATCCAAGACAAGTAGCTGCATCAGGCCCGGAAACAAAAGTTGTTGAAACTGCTGAGGTTCCCAGAGATGGCGTATTCATCCATATAACAGAAGGTTACAATGATCCGCATCGCGTTCTTATGCCACTTAAGATGGCCGTAATGATGGCAGCTGATAAGGATGTTATTGTTTACATGGATATTCATGCTGTTGAACTATTGGTAAAAGGGGCAAAAGACATGAATTTTGCTGATTTTGAATCATTTCAGACTTACATAAAAGAGCTCCTCGATAAAAATGTTGGAGTTTATGCCTGTCCGACCTGTTTAAAAATTGCAGGCTTTAAACCCGAAGACCTAATGGATGGTGTTCAGGTAGCACAAAAAGATAAATTCTTCAATTTTACAAAAGGAAGGATTATAGCCCTGGATTATTAACAATCCATTAACAGACAAATATTCATCCTGGGTGACATGTTGTCATTTTACTGAACTGGTATCTTTTTTGATGGTTCTTTACCGGAAAAATTATGTTTAACATTTAAAATCAGAAGCTATGAAACGTATGGGTTTAATTGCCATTGCAGTATTCCTGGCTTTGAATAGTTGCAGTGGACAGACAGGAAAAAAAGAGAATGAAAACTCCGGGAAATCAAATGTACCAAAAACAAATATTAAGGTAAAGAAGGAATATGATGATCATGGAAATCTTATAAGATACGATTCTACATATTCCTCTGTCTATTCAAATCTTGAAAACGACAGTACCCTGAGAGATAGTGTATTCAATAATTTCAGGAAGCGCTTTAACCAAAACTATGTCTTTTCGAATGAGCCTTTCTTTAACGATCTTTTCTTTCAGGATTCGCTATTGCGGTATGACTTTTTCAAAAAGGACTTCTTTTTAAATCGCTTTAAGTTTAATACCGAAAGAATGGATAAGCTTTTCGAGGAAATGGACTCGGTGAAGAACAGTTATTTCAGACAACAGTTAAAGCCTTACCCACATAGGAAATTATAATATCTTAATTAAGTTTCCAGTGGATTTTCAGCAACGTCCTATTGGTAATCAAAATTATCAGGTCGGAATATCAAATCTGTCCTGATACTTGATCATGATATATAATTTTTATAACTTTCACATGCCTCAGTTTAAAATTTAGAATTTTTAATTAACCCTTATAATCATGAAAAATAAAACCCTGAAATTATTCCTGGCGATATTTGTTATTTTAGTCGGATCAGTTTCTGCAAACGCACAGATAAAAAAAACTTATATCGGTAACTGGAGCTTTACCGCTCCCACTGCACCTGAAGAATATATGTCGGGAGTTATTGAACTTAAAAATGACTCGGTCATAATGACTTTCACCAACGTGCCGGATAAATACCCATCAAACTGGATAAAGGTCAGGAATGATTCTCTCATTTTTGAGACAATTATAGACTATGAAGCAGTCCTTTTCTCCCTGAAACTGGATAAAGCCCATATAACCGGCGATGCTGTCTGGAGCGATGGAGAAACCGAGATGGTCCTGACAAAAAAAGAGAGCAAGCAATAACCGGCCTAATATCTGTAAAATCTCAGTACAATAAAATAAATTGAGAATAAAGGTACGTTATCTGAAAAATCTGATCTTACTTATAAGGCTGGCAAACAAGATGTTCCAGGCTAACAACACCTTTGGAATTTACCACTGGTATGTAAAACATGCAGCAAGGGAAACAATACAAAAATCCAGGTTGCTGAATGATGGAAGTATCCGGGACAGAGTTTATAAAAAGATCCAGTGGTACATGGTTGAAATGGTTTTGGCGGGTGAGTTACTGGCAAAGCTGGCAAACCGTTCAATAACCAAAAAAGAAAGGGAAAGTCTAATTTACCTGGGGTCAGTAATGGCCCTTTTTGACTCGATAGTTGACGACTATAAGCTTGATAAAGAATCAGTTTACAGACTATTTGATAATATAATTTCTCCTGAAAACAGGATTGATACCAATATCAAATCTTCCATTGAAAAAATATTTTACCTCTATCTTGATTCTTTAATCATAACAACAGAAAAAGAACGCTGGCTTGAGATGAAAAAGCATTTTTATCTCATCAGGTTCCAGATGCAAAGCGACCAGCAGTTAAAAGAAAATATAACCGAAGAGAAAGTAATCGGGATCACGCGAGGGAAAGGAGGTGTATCTCTTCTCCTTTGTTCTGCACTTATTCTTCCTTCATCAGATCAGGTCGATAAGGCACTGTATGAGTTAGGAGTTTTTATACAGATGATGAATGACTGCCAGGATATTTACAAGGATACAGTTGAAGGCATCACAACATTTGTTCATTTCAGGAAAAGTTACAATGAAATTATTGACAAGCTGGATGAACAACGCATCAAAACATTTAATGAAATAAAATCTCTGCCCTTCTCATACCGGGGACGTTCGGAAATTATTTTTAATTTTAATGCGATGTTTATTGTCATTTGCCATAAGCTGCATAAATATGCTGAAGCATGCGGTAACAATCTTGATTTTAAAACCATCGCTTCAATGAATAGAAGAGATTTCAGGATTAATCCGTTTTCTCCCGAAACCATTTCATCTTGCTTCGGCAGAATCATGAAATTCGATTTTGAAAGCTTCTAAAGTATATTCCTTTATAATTTGATGCCCTAAGGTATCTGTTGGATGTCAGGAAGTCAGCTTTTCCTGTCTTGCAAAAGGGATTAGAAACCTTAAATTTTAGGAAATATTTAACAAAAACGATTTATAAAGTTTTTTATGATTCTTTAATTTTGCTTTCCGTAATTATAGTTGTATAAATTTATGGAGGACCTCTACATGTCAGCAAAAACCAGATTGTTCAGCCTTTTTTTATCCCTCACTTTTGGGATAATGTGCATTAGTATTAACGCCAGTATGGCTACAGATAGTGTGACCCTGTATACTCCCAACACTAAAATTACTGTTCCCCCGGGAGAATCGATTAATTATACGGTTGATGTATTCAATAACAGTAGTGAAATCAAAAACGTGGATCTCTCACTTACGGGAGTTCCAAAAAGCTGGATTTGCACTTTGAAGTCGGGAAGCCTCACAATAGAACAGCTCTCTATTCTTCCTCATGAGAAAAAAAGTCTTTCACTAACGGTTGAAGTTCCTTTGAAAGTAAATAAGGGAACCTATCGGATAAAGCTTGTGGCGGCAGGCTATGCCACATTGAATATGTCAGTAATCATCTCCGAACAGGGAACATTTAAAACAGAATTTACTACTCAGCAGCCTAATATGCAGGGCTATTCCAATTCTTTATATACATTCAATACAAACCTGAGGAACATGACCGCCGATAAGCAGTTGTATGCATTGATGGCAGATGCTCCGAGAGGCTGGACTGTAACTTTTAAAGCTAATTATCAGCCTGTTACATCGGTAAACATTGATCCAAACACTGCACAGAACATAGTTGTGGAAATGAAGCCACCGCAGGAAGTTGGGACCGGAACCTATAAAATACCAGTCAGGGCAGTCACAAATACAACCTCTGCTGATCTTGATCTTGAAGCCGTCATCCTCGGGACCTATAATCTTGCACTGACCACTCCTGTCGGACTGGTTAGCACAAAAATGATAGCAGGCGAGGAGAAAAAAGTGGAGCTCATTGTTAGCAATACAGGCTCTTCTGTACTTTCAGATATTAAACTAAATGATACTAAACCTGCTAATTGGGAAGTCTCTTTCGATCCAAAAACGGTGGTAAGCCTTTTGCCTGGAAAAATTACATCGGTTTTTGTAATAATAAAAGCAAACAAAAAAGCTATCCCCGGCGATTATGTGATTAATCTTGAAGCAGGAACACCGGAAGTAATTGCTAAAGTTGCGATGAGAGTCTCGGTGGAAACACCTATGCTCTGGGGATGGATTGGGGTTTTTGTTATTATGGTATCACTTGGGATTGTATATTATCTGTTCCGCAAATACGGAAGGAGGTAGACAGTGGCCGGAAATATAATAGAACTGATTGATCTTACAAAGAAGTACGGATCGTTTACTGCAGTCGACCATCTCAGTCTAAAGATCCGGAAAGGAGAGATATTTGGACTTCTGGGACCAAACGGTGCCGGTAAATCAACAACAATTCTTATGATGCTCGGGCTTACAGAACCCACTTCTGGCTCAGCCAGGGTTTGCGATATCGATCCTACAAGCAATCCTATTGAGGTAAAAAGAAAAGTTGGTTATCTGCCTGAAGATGTCGGATTCTACCCTGACAGAAGCGGTATGGAAAATCTTATGTTCACAGCCATGTTAAACCACCTGTCAGGCAGGGAAGCTAAACAGAAAGTAGTGCAAACGCTTGACAGGGTTGGCCTTTCAGATGCAGCAATAAAGAAAGCCGGACAGTATTCGAGGGGAATGCTTCAGCGTCTTGGCCTTGCTGATGTGCTGATTAAGAATCCGGAAGTGATAATACTTGATGAACCTACCATGGGTTTAGATCCTAACGGGATACGGGAATTTCTCGAACTTATTGTACGATTAAGCAGAGAAGAAGGCCTTACCGTACTGTTTTCATCTCATGATCTGCACCAGGTACAAAAAGTATGCGACCGGGTTGGATTATTTATAAGCGGCAGGTTATTGGCTGAAGGGAATATCCAGACCCTTTCACGGAAACTTTTCGAAAAAAGTCCCTATATCATTGAGGCAGCGGTTTCAGCTTTTAATGGTAATGCTGCGGATTCTTCAGCCAAAAATAATGCCTCCTCTGCTCTTAAGAGATCGTTGCAGAAAATTGAGGGTGTAACATCAATTAGTATTGAAAATGGCATTTTCAATTTAGAATGTTCCCGTGATACAACGTCCGAAGTTGCCAGAGTAATTGTTGAATCGGGAGCCGATTTAAACTATCTGAACAAGAAAGAATATGGCCTTGATGATATTTACTACCGATATTTCGAAGGAGGCGGAGATCATGAATAATCAGGAAAAACTCACAAACAGTACCGTTGATTCAAAAAAACTTAGAAGAGAAAACATGTTATCCAGATTTAAAGGACTGAAATGGCTAAACAGAGATGACAAGGTCTATCATCCTTTCGCAGTGATACTGAATAAAGAAATTTCTGATCATGTAAGGAGCTGGCGTTTCATAATATTGCTGATTATTATTTCCCTGACCTGCTTCGGATCGATGTATACTGCATTAACAAACATGGGCAGTGCAGTAAAAACTGATGATCCTGATAATGCATTCTTCTTCCTCAGGATCTTTACAATTTCAGATGGCACACTGCCTTCTTTTATTGTTTTCATAGGGTTCCTCGGCCCATTACTCGGCATAAGCCTGGGTTTCGACGCAATTAATTCAGAACATAACAACGGTACCCTCAGTCGTATACTTGCACAACCTGTACACCGCGATTATGTTCTTAACGCCAAATTTCTCGGAGCCCTTCTGGTTATCAGCGTAATGTTTTTTGTACTCGGATTTCTTGTTATAGGTTTCGGACTTATTACTATCGGTATTCCTCCGACTGCTGAAGAGTTTTTACGGATAGTTTTCTTTATCCTTTTAAGCATAGTCTATGTGGCATTCTGGTTGAATCTTTCAATATTTTTTTCCGTACGATTCCGTCAGCCTGCTACATCAGCACTAGCCGGAATAGCTGTATGGCTGTTCTTTACAATATTCTATGGACTGATTGTAAACCTGATTACCAAATCTTTCACTCCTTCAGCATTGGCAACGACACAACAGGTCCTCAGCTTTGAACATTTTAAACTAAGCCTGCTGAGGGTAATGCCTAACCAGTTATTCAGCGAAGCCACAACAACATTGCTGATGCCTTCAGTAAGGAGCCTCGGACCTTTGTCTGTTGAGCAGCTGTCAGGGGCTCTTCCTGGACCGCTTCCCCTCGGACAAAGCCTTCTGCTTGTTTGGCCACAGGTTACAAGCCTGATCGCTGCGACTGTTTTTTGTTTCGTATTAGCATATATCCCCTTCATGAGAAGAGAAATACGTTCCAGGTAATTTATCTTGTGGCTACCTGTCTCTGTACATGCCGGAAAAACTTAACACAGGCTGTCATTCTTAAGAATATTTGACCTCATTTCCCGTTATTTAATAATGAAAAAACTTTTACTCCCGGTTATTCTAATTGCTGCTTTGAATATTTATGGCTGTGAGAAAGACATATCAACTCCCCGGCAAAAGGATGGAAACCTTATCATAAATTCTAGTTTTGAAAATGGCAGGGGGAGCAGTTTTGAGGGGTGGACCGGCAGTAATTATTCTTTAATTAATGATGTTAAAGCAGGCGATGGAAACTGGTCTTTGCAACTGCAGCCTGAATGGTTCCCCGGTGAAGGTTATGCTGAAACATTTATTACAGGTTTCAATGGTGATTATTTGCTTTTTTTTTCATGCGACACAAAGACAATTAACTGGACCGGTCAAATAATACTGAGATTGA
>Ga0315542_1000255_pt1 | contig 32337 bp, 28 predicted proteins | sample SalMarSW160120MG_FD_202541 | JGI IMG/M metagenome (GOLD analysis project Ga0315542, IMG submission 202541) | Salt marsh sediment microbial communities from the Plum Island Ecosystem LTER, Massachusetts, United States - Salt Marsh Sediment SW1601-20 ...
GCCCAGCTCCTCGCCCGGCAGCGTCGTGTCGGTCTCCACCGGCTGTTTCTTGCCACAACCGGCCAGAGCGCCCAGCATCACGATCAGCAGCCCGATCAGACCCACCATCCAAATCCTTTTGCGTAGCCAAGCTCGAGCCATGCTCATGATCTTTCGACTCCTTTTTCGTTGGGGTCAGCGATCGCGCCCGCTCACGGTGACCAGGCCGGCGTGATGTCGGGCTCGCCGCCGAAGGTCAACTGACGTGTCGTCCCGTCCAGGACATCCATGACGAACAGCTTGAAGTACCCGGTGCGGTCCGACGAGAACACCACGTGCCGGCTGTCGGGGGCCCAGCTCGGATCCTCGCTGCTGTTCCATCCGCCTCCTGTCAGGATCCTGCGGTTCTCACCGGTGGTGGCGATGAGCACGAGCTGCGTGTGGTCGCCCTCGCGGCAAGCGTAGACGATCTGCTCCCCGTTGGGGGACCAGGCCGCCGAATCGTTGTAACGCCCCTCGAACGTGAGGCGCCGCCGACCCGCGCCCTCGCCGTCCATGATATATAACTGGGGAGTGCCGGTCCTGTCACTCGTAAAAACGACGTCCCGGCCGCCCGGAGCCCAGCAGGGCGAGACCTCGATGGCGGGTGACACGGTCAGCCGCCGCAGGATCCTGCCCTGCAGATCGATGCGGTAGATCTCGGCGTTGCCGACCTTGGAGAGGGCCAGGATCAGCTCCTGCCCGTCGGGATGCCAGCCGGGTCCCAGGTTCAGACCTTCGGTCGCGATGATCTTGCGCACCTGGCCGTTGGAGGTGTCCTGGACATAGACCCCCTGCTGGCCGTTGTCATAGGAGGTGAAGGCGATGTACCGGCCGTCGGGGGACCAGCTCGGACAGAGGTTCAAGGTCCGGTTGGCCGTCAGCCGGAGCAGGTTCTCGCCGTCGTAGTCCACCACGAAGAGGTCCCGCCGATCGCCCCAGCCCCGGGAGAAGACGATCCGCGTCAGGCAGATCCCCGGCTCGCCCGTCAGCAGCTCGGTGACCTGGTTGGCGAAATGATGCGCACTGGCGCGCAGCTGCAACCCCTCGGGCCGGTAACGCTTGACGAGCGAGGCCTGGCGTCCGGGATGGCTGACGAGCTTGAGCGTCAAGATCGGGGCCTCCAGCTTGCCGCTGGTCTCGGCGTCGGCGAGCGGCCCCTCCACCGTACCCTCGACCGCGAACAGGTAGCGGAGGCTGTCGCTGCCGGCCTCGCGGCCGACCCGGAAGAGCCCCGTATAGAGGAGGTCCTGGGCCAGCACCTCCAGCACCCGGTCCCCGGCCTCGGCCGCCGGGAGGCCTCCCGAGAGCACCTCGAGCGGCTCCAGCAGGATGTCGATCTTCTCGTGGGCCGTCTTCGTGACGTCCAGGACCACGTCCGGCACGGCCGGCTGACCGCCGCTGGCGGCAGCGCAGAGCAGCATCCCCGCGGCGGCGATCGGAACCAGGACCCGGGCCCGGGAGATTCTGATGCAACGCTTTTCATTCATTCAAATTACATTCCAGATTTGAGGTGAAACACAAAGGTCACACCGAGGGCGCCCGAGACGAACTCCCGCGGCAGAGGCGGCAGGGGATGGGCGGCCTGGACGGCCCGCAGGCCGGCCCGGTCCAGCAGCGCGATGCCCGAGGAACGCACGATGGTGGCCCGCGTGACCGCCCCGCCGCGCTCGACGAAGAAGTGGACCGCGCAGGCCCGCTCCGCGACGTCCCGCATCCCCACCTGGGGGGGATTCCACTGCCGGGCGATGCGCCCCCTGATGATCTCCAGGTACCAGGCGAAGGGGAACGGCTCGTCCGTGCCCGAGACGGCGGCTTCCCGGCCCGGCGGGGCGGTCACCTCGGCAGGCGCCGACTCGCTCGACCGGGCCGGCTTCTCCGCCACCCGCTGCGGCACCGCCTCCGGCTCGGGCTTGACGCGGGTCTTCTCCGGCTGCTTCTCCGGCACCTTCTGCGGCTCCGGTTCGGGCGGCGGCGCCGGCTCCTGCTCGGCCACCGGCTCGACCTGGACCTGGACCGGTTCGGGGATCGCCGCGGCCGGCTCGGGAAGCTCGCGCAGGTGCACCCGGATCAGCTGCTGCTGCTGCAGGGGCGGCGGCGGCACGTACGCGCCGTAGACGACGATCAGAACCAGCGCCATCAGGTGCAAGGCCACGCTGTAGGGCAGCCCCCGGCTCATGGCACTCAGCTTTCCCGTTCGGCCACCAGGCTCAGGTTCTGGAAGCCCTCCCGCTCCACGGTGGCCATGACCTTCAGGACGAAGCCGTAGGGGATCTCCTCGTCGGCCCGCAGGTAGATGGGCACGGTCTCGCGCCGGTCGTAGTACGGCTGCAGGCGGGAGCCCATCTCGTCCATGGTCACCGCTTCCTCCTCGAAGAAGATCTGGCGATTCGCCGTGATCGAGATGACGGGCCCTTCCTCCACGATGACCTCACGGGTCTCCGCCTCAGGTAGGTTCACCTCGACACCGCCCTGGATGTAGGGCGCCGTGAGCATGAAGATGATCAACAGACAGAGGGTCACGTCCACGAGGGACGTGATGTTGATCTCGGCCAGGCTGCGGTAGACGCTCTTCTTGCGGCTCATCGGATCCGCTCCTTGTCGTGCACCGCGGGCCGTCGTGCTTCCTCGTCCAGCGAATGCACCTGACCATTGCCGCCGCTCCGGTGGGGGTGCTCGTCCTCGAGCAGGGTGCGCAGGCGCTCCATCTCGTTGCCGATCAGGTCGATCTTGCGCACCAGCATGTTGTAGAAGACCACCGCCGGGATGGCCGTACCCAGGCCGGCGACGGTGGTGATCAGCGCTTCCGCGATGCCCGGGGCCACCACGGTCAGGTTGGCGCTGCGCAGGGCGGCCATGTCCCAGAACGCCGTCATGATGCCCCAGACCGTGCCCAGCAGCCCCAGGAAGGGCGCGATGGTGACCGCGGTCGACAGCAGGATCATGTAGCGCTCCATGGATTCCATCTCGGCGTAGGCCACCCGCTCGGCCGCGCGCCGGATGGCGGACACGGCGCTCAGACCGTCCGTCTCGAGCACCATGTTGGAGAGCGGCAGCTGGGAGTGCTCCCGGCACCACCGGCTGAGCTGGGTGCGGCTCATACTCCCGTCCAGCCAGGCCTCGCACTGATCCCAGAAGACCAGGTGTCCCCGGCGGAAGGCGGCGAGCAGGCGTGCCTTGTCGAACAGGACGGCCCAGGTGATCACGGAGATGGTCAGCAGCGTCAGGATGATGATCTTGCCCAGCAGCGTGGTCTCGGCCATCAGGCCGAGCAGGTCGTGAGCACCCATCGCGGCCAGGAATACGGTTGCAGGCATGGCAACTCCTCAGTCCAGGGGGCCTCCGGGGTCAGCGGGGGCCCCGCCAGCCCGCCAGTCGCCGCTCCGGCCGCCGCTCTTGCTCAGCAGGCGCACGTCTTCCAGGACGAGGCCCTTGTCCAGGCTCTTGGCCATGTCGTAGATCGTCAGCAGGAAGATGGCCGCGCCGTGCAGGGCCTCCATCTCAACGCCGGTCCGCGCGCGCGCCCGGACCGTCACGCGGACCTCGAGGCAGGTGCGGGACGCGTCCAGCGCCCAGGCGACGTCGACGTGCTCCACCGGCACGGGATGACAGAGGGGAACGACCGTCGCGGTGTGCTTGACCGCCAGGACCGCGGCGACGTGGGCGGCGGCCAGGGCATCCCCCTTGGGCAGCCGGCCGTCCCGCAGCGCGGCGAAGGCGGTCTCGCCCAGGCGCAGGCGGCCTGCGGCGACGGCCTCGCGCCGCGTGACCTCCTTGTCGCCCACGTCGACCATGTCCATGGCGTCACCCTGAGCACCGCTGCAGCTCTGCGAATCCGGTCCCGTAAATTCCCGCGCATCGTGCCACAAACGCGCGGGCTCGCGGGGAAGTTCCGGCGCCGGCCCGTCAGCGGGCGCGGTTCTCGAAGTAGTTGTCCTCGAATGCTTCGGTGAAGTCGAACTTGTCGACGAAGTCGGAGAGGGAGTCTTCCGGCGTGGCACTCAGCAGCCTCGCCTCCACCATGTGAAAGACGATGCGGCCGAAGTCGAGAGTGGTGGTGACGCCCCAGGCGTTCAGGACGTCCTTCGCCAGCGGACCGAAGCGCTCCCTCGCATGCTCCCGGATGCCCTCCAGCAACTCCTCGCCGGACACGTGCCGGCGCACGCTGAACGCCGACATCACGCGGTTCAGGGAATCCAGCACGAAGGCATAGGCCTCCGGCCTGTAGCATTCCTGCTCCGCGGCCAGACGCTCGATGCGATGCTGCAGCGTGGTCGGCTCCTGCACGACTTGCCATCCCTCCGCCGGGGGCCGGGGTCGGTCCTCACCTCATTAATTGTAGGGCGGCACCCTCGCCTGTCAACCACCATCAGCCGGAAAGGCCGCTGGCGCCGTCGAGCAGCCGATCGTAGAGCGCCATGTAGTCCTTCAGGACGCAGCGGGCGCCGAAACGCTCGGCGACGTCGCGCCGGGCCTCCTCGCCCATGTGCTGCCGGTGGGCCTCGTCCCGCAGCAGCTCCAGCCCCGCCGCGGCCATGCCGGCGACATCCTCCGGATCGCAGAGGTAGCCGTTCTGCCCGTGGTCGATGAACTCGCCCGTGCCGCCCCGATTGGTGGCAATGACCGGCGTCCCGCAAGCCATGGCCTCCAGGGCGATCAGCCCGAACGATTCGTGGAGCGACGGCAGGAGGACCAGGTCGGCGAGCGCCAGCACCTGCTCCATCTCCTCCACCTGGCCCAGGAAGGTGACGCGTTCCCGCAGGCCCAGGTCGTCCGCCAGGACCTGAGCCGTCCGCTTTTCCGGTCCATCCCCGATCATGAGCAGCCGGCACGGCAGCTGCTCCACCAGCCGGGCGAAGACCCTCACGACAACCGGGATGTTCTTGACCTTCCGGAAGTTGGAGGCGTGCAGGACGATCTTCTCCTCCGGCGCCGCCAGCTCGGCCCGCCGCTCGGGATCCCGCCGCGGCCGGAAGAGCCGGGTGTCCACGAAGTTGGGGATCACCTCGATGGGGCGCGCCACCCGGAAGACCCTCTCGGTCTCCTCCTTGAGGAAGCGGCTGACGGCCGTCACCGCATCGCTGCGCTCGATCACGAAGCGCGTGATGGGAAAGAAGGACGGTTCCTGCCCCACCAGGGTGATGTCCGTGCCGTGCAGCGTGGTGACGAGCTTGAGGCGGTCCGCCCCCACCATCTCGCGGGCCAGAAAACCGCTGGCGGCATGCGGGATGGCGTAGTGAACGTGCAGGATGTCCAGGTGGTGCTCCAGCGCCACGTCGCTCATCATGGTGGCCAGGGACAGGGTGTAGGGCGGGTTCAGGAAGACGGGGTAGGAGACCACTTCAACCTGGTGGTAGAAGATGTTGCGATCGAAGCGCCGCAGGCGCAGCGGCAGGGAGCTGGTGATGAAGTGCACCTCGTAGCCGCAGCGGGCCAGGTTCAGGCCCAGCTCGCTGGCGATGATGCCGCTCCCTCCCTGCGTCGGATAGCAGGTGATGCCGATGGCGGGCAGCCGTTTCATGCCCAGACCTCCGGTGGCAGGTCGCGGAGGACCGGCGCCACCCGTCCCCGCAGGGCCTCGCCGTGGGCGACCTGGGCCCGGAAGCCCCAGTGACGTCCGCGGCGCTCGATCTCCTCGGGCCAGGTGGGATCGTTGAGCATGGTGGGCCGGCGTCCCGGCTCCCGCCGGAACTGGCTGCGGTAGCAGGCCAGGGCCGCCAGCTTGTCCTCCCAGGTGGTGCTCACATCGAAGATGAGGGAAGGCTCCTCTCCCACTGCACAGGTTTCCAGCAGGGCCTCGGGCCGCCAGCGCTCGGCGGGCTCGGGCAGCTCGAGATCCCCGGGCCAGGTCCGCGTCTCGGGCCAGGCGGGCTGCAGGGTGCTCAGGTTGGCCAGGAAGGCCGCGCGGGTCGCCAGGGGAGGCAACGCCCGGTGATCCGGGTGGCGGCGGGACTCCGGGGCGACCGCCAGCCAGCGCGGGCACAGCCGGCGGATGACCGCCACCAGGGCGGACGTCTGTCCGGGATCCTCCGGGCTCAGGAAGCCGTCGGGCAGCCCGAGCTGCAACCGCCCGCTCAGGCCCAGCCGCGCGGAGGCCGCCGCCGCCTCGGCCCAGCGCTCGTCCGGCGTGGCGTTGGTGGCCAGCTCGCCCCGCGTCAGATCGCAGACCCAGATCCGCCGCCCCGCCGTGCTCAGCAGGCGCAGGGTACCTCCCAGGGCAATCTCGGCGTCGTCGGTGTGCGCCGCCACGACCAGCAGGTCGACACCGGCCGCCTCGGTGTTCACGCTGCAGCCTCCTCTAGCCGGCCATCAGGGCCGGCACCACGATCCGGTACTCCCGCCAGGTTCCCGCCCTGCCCGCACCCAGATGGGCCGCCGCGGCGCGCAGCAGGGCCCCGACCAGCTCGTCGCCCCAGAGCGCCGTGGCCCAGTGGCTGGCCAGGATCCGCTCCTGCCGCTGGCCGCGCGGGCCGTTGAGCCAGGGCACGGGCTCCGGTCCCCGACGCGCGGACGCCCGGCGCATCTCCCTGGCCAGCAACGTGCTCGCCGCCTGTTGCCAGCGCGCGGCCTGATGACTCGCCAGCTCGGCCGCCCGCTCCGGCTCGGTCCCCAGCTCGCTGAGGGCCTCCGCCAGGGACGCGCGGGCCGTCACGGCGATCTGGCTCGCGGTGGCCGCGACGGCCTGATCCTCCGGCGCCGGTCCGGACTCCTCGAGCAGGATCTCCACGCCGGGAGGCGCCAGCTGGCCGAACAGGCGCGGCAGCAGGGGGCACCGCGGCACCGCGAAGGACTCGTAGACCGGTTCGAGCTGCTTGAGGTAGGCCAGCTCGCCCGGACCGACGACCACACCCGCGGGCCGGAAGAGCCAGTCCTGCACCAGGGAACGGGCGGCCACTCCCGGTCGCAGCAGGGAGGTGACTGGCAGCGTTTCCAGATCCTCAGTCAGGGCGAGCCGCCGACCATTCTCCTCGACGTAGAGGAACCGCTCCAGGCTGGGAGCCTGGATCTGGGCGTGGTAGCCGAGGCTGCTCAGCTCCTCGCCCCGCCCGTGCGCCCGGCGCAGCAGCACGTCGCGGCCGGCCGCCAGCCGCTCGTAGCAAGGGGCCGCGGCGGCGTGCAGGGCGGGATCGTTCCCCGAGACCACCAGCAGGCCCGTACCCCGGAAGACGCGCAGCAGCGCCCGTCGTTGCAGTCTGCCCCAGCTCGTTCCCCCCCAGATCGCCGCCACCCAGAGAGCCGCCAGATCCGCGGCCAGCGGGTGGCGCTCCGCCTGCTCGTCGAGCCAGTGGCCGTCGGCGACCCCCCAGACCGCCGCGGGGGCGGCCCCCACCATGTTGCCGGTCGCCTCGGCAGGCGGCTGGGCGTGCAGGAAGGCCCGCCGGCGCGGATCCCAGAGCCAGGGTTCCAGCGCCTCGCGCCAGTCGTCGTCGTCGTCCGCCGACCAGAAGAGCGGGAGAGTCGGCCGGCCCCCGGCGCTGCGAGCCACCGCCGCCGCTACCGCGGTGGCCACCTTGAAGAGCGTGTAGAGCGGTCCTCCGAGGAAACCCGGCTGCTGGCCGGTGATGACCAGATCGGTGGCGCCGGCGATCAGCCGCTCCACGTTCTCGGCCAGGCGCTGCCGTGACTCCTCGTCGGGCAGATCCTCCGCCAGCTCGGCCATCCAGCTCGCGCGCCAGCGTGCGTTGCCCCAGGCGGGGGCCGGTGTCCGCTCGGCGACGGGCGAGAGGAAACGCCCCAGATCCGGCACGGCCGGACCCAGGACCGCGCGCCCGGCCAGCCAGTCCCTGAAGAGCAGGCTGAAGTCCTGGTCCCGTACCAGCTCGGGACCGGCCTGGTGGAGGATCATGTCCGGAGCTCCTCCCCGCGCCGGGATTCTGGCCGATCGCGCCTTTGCGCCCGCTGAAAGACGATCAGCCAGCGCGGCGAGGTGCCCCGCTCCAGCGGACAGCCGTCGTAGTCGCCGGCCGCCGCCACCCGCTGCAAACCGCAGGCGGCCGCCAGCTTTTCCAGGGCGCCAAGGTGGAACAGCGCCACCTCCTCGGCGTAGCGCAGACCGTCGGCGGTCACGTCCAGCAGTGCGGCCTCGAACTCGCGTCCGTGGCGCGGCCGGACCAGCACCTCCTTGATCACGCGGGGCGGGTCCACGGCCAGGCGCTGGGTCTCGCGCACCAGGAGCGGACCCGTCTCGCGCTCGCGGATCCGCGGCTGCCCCCCGACCAGCTCCAGCGCCACGCGACGGCAGTTCAGGTAGTCCAGGAACCAGTGGCCCTGCGGCCGCAGCACGCGTGCGATCTCGTCCATCAGCCCCACGTGAGCGGCCAGCCCCCCGAAGTAGCCGAAGGAGGTGAACAGGGAGAGCACCGCCGTGAAGCTGCCGGAAGCGAAGGGCAGCTGGCGCATGTCGCCCCGCACCAGGTGCCAGCTGCCGCCGCAGGCGGCTCGCCGCTCGCAGGCTCCCGCCAGCAGGGGCGGCGAGAGATCCAGCCCGACGGCCGGCTGCCCCCTGGACGCCAGCGGTGCCAGGTGGCGGCCATCGCCGCAGGCCAGATCCAGCACCGGTCCCTCCCCCAGCGGCGCCAGGCGGGGCAAGGTCTCCAGGCAGAGCCGCGCCTCGGCCTCGTCCCGGTGGCGGTAAAGGAGGGGATAGTGGGCCCCGAAGGCCCGCCGGTACCAGTTCATGAGACTTCTCTCCCGGCCAGGAGGGCGCTCCAGCACCCACGCCGCCCTGCTCGACAGCTCGCCCCGGGGACCCGCAGCATGATCCGCCGGTCCGCCCGCCTCAACCGGCCTGTCCGACAGGATACCGCCGTTCGGCGGCCGCGCCCAGCCGCAGCGCAGCCGCGGCCGCAGCCGGTGCGCGCGAGGAGCGGCGAGCGGCGGCGGCGCGACCTCATGGGCACCCGCCTTCCCACGCGGTCTCCCCGCTCAGGGCCAGATCGCGGGCGAGGCGGCTATCCTGGGCCGGCCCGGGGGCCTTGTGGGGATAGTCCAGCGTGAAGTGCAGCCCCCGGCTCTCCCGGCGGTGACGGGCGCAGAGGACGATCAGCTCGGCCAGCAGCGCGATGTTGCGCAGCTCCACGAGGTCCGGGTTGATCAGCGAGTCACAGTAGAGCCTCTCCACGGTGTGCCGGATGTCCCGCAGCCGGCGGAGCGCGATCTGCAGGCGTTCCTGGCTGCGCACGATCCCCACGTAGTCCCACATGATGCGGCGCACCGTGTCCCAGTCGTGCTCGATGACGATGACCGCCGGCCCGTTGGCATGAGCCGCCGGGGCTATGTCGTGGGGAAGCGAAGGCTCGCGCCCGGAAGCGAAGTAGGCCGGCAACGACACAGCGCTCATCGCCACCTGCTCGGCGAAGTAGACCGCCTCGAGCAGGGAGTTGCTCGCCAGCCGGTTGGCCCCGTGCACGCCCGTGCAGGCCACCTCGCCCACCGCGTACAGACCGGGCAGGTCGGTGGTGCCGCAGGCATCGGTCACGACCCCGCCGCACATGTAATGGGCCGCCGGCACCACGGGCACCGTCTCTCCGGCCATGTCGATGCCGAAGCGCGCACAGGTCCGTACGAGGTTGGGAAAGCGCGCCTCGACGTGGCCGCGATCCAGGTGCCGGAGATCGAGGTAGACGCACTTGTCGCCCGACAGCTTCATCTCCTGGTCGATCCCACGCGCCACCACGTCCCGGGGCGCCAGGTCGGCCAGGGGATGGTAGCGCGGCATGAACCGCTCGCCGCGCGCGTTGATCAAGTGGGCCCCTTCTCCCCGCACGGCCTCCGAGATGAGAAAGCTCTTGGCCTCCGGGTGGTACAGGCAGGTGGGGTGGAACTGCACGAACTCCAGGTTGGCCAGGGTCGCCCCGGCCCGGTAGGCCATGGCCAGGCCGTCACCGGTGGCGATGTCGGGATTGGAGGTGTAGCTGTAGACCTTGCCGCATCCCCCGGTGGCCAGGACCACGACGTCGGCCAGGTAGGGCCGGCGCCGCAGCGTCCGGCGGTCGAGCACCCAGCAGCCCACCACCCGCCGCGGCTCCGCCTCCGCGTGCCCCAGCTCGGGCGCCTGGATCAGGTCCAGGGCCAGATGATCCTCGTCGATCGTGATGTCCTCGCAGGCCCGGCAGGCCGCCACGAGGCGGCGCTCCAGCTCCCGCCCGGTCAGGTCCTGGGCGTGCAGGATCCGCCGGCGGGAATGACCCCCCTCCTGCCCGAGAGCGAAGGGGGCGTCCGCCCCCGCTCCCTGGCGGGAGAACTCCACGCCGTAGGAGAGCAGGCGCGCCACGAGCCGCGGGGCCGCCCGCACCATGGCCCGCGTGATGTCCTCCCGGCTGAGACCGTCGCCCGCGGCCAGCGTATCCTGGACGTGCAGCTCGAAATCGTCGAAGGGGGACAGCACGGCGGCGATGCCGCCCTGCGCGTAGTTGGTGTTGCTCTCCTGGGAGTCCTTCTTGGTGACCAGACGTACGGTCCCGTGCCCGGCCAGCAGCAGGGCGCTCTGCAGACCGGCGATGCCCGTACCGATCACCAGGAAGCGGCTGTACAGGATCTCCGGGCGGGAATTCCTCACCATTGTCCTCCGTTTTCCGCGCACACACCTGCCGGCCGGCAGGCGCCCGGCTCGTCGCCGGGCTGCCGCGGGCAGTATAGGCCGGATCAGGCTGCAACTGCAACGATCCGCCGGCGCAGGCGGGCAATCTGCGGTGCTCCCGCCCCCTTCCGCCGCAGGCTGGAGCCGTGTTCCACGTAACGGCCAAAAACGGCTCAAGTTTCCCCGCCGCGATACGAAGGATGTAATGGCACAGGCCTTGCAGCGACCTCGGGAACGAAATTATCCGTTCCAGGGCGACCCATGTCAGGAGGATGGAACGTGAAACTGCGACGGATGCACCTGGCCCCAGCCGCGCTGGCCGCGCTGATGGGAATGCTCCTGTTCTGCGGGGGCTGCGAGAACAGCGGCAACGAGTTTCAGCGGTTGGTCTGCGAGGTGTCCCAGATCAACGAGGGCATGCCGCTGATTTCCGCCTACCTTAACGCCGGTCAGGATCGGGTGGTCGGCACGCCGGACGACTTCTTTCCGATCGACTACGCGGAGGTCGTCTTCCATGCCCGGTCGTACAGCTCGCTGGTCACGCTGGTGGAAGACGGGCCGCACAGCTACTTCCACGTCACCAGCTACGATCTGATCTGGTACCCTCTGACCCCCGGGTCCGAGCCGCTGGTGAACTTCGGCATCACGGGGGCCGGTGTGGACCTGCTGGTCCCGGTCGACGAGGACGCGGCGGTCAGCATCCTGATCGCGGACCGCTACGTGAAGGAGCAGCCCTTCGTCGTGGCCCTCTTCTCCGGCGGGCAGGTCCCCTTCACGGCCCGTTGCGAGCTGCGCTTCCACGGCCACGAGACCGGCAGCGAGGACGAGGTCGTGGTCCCGGCCTCCTTCATGGTAACCTTCGTGGGGGTCGTGGTCGAATGAGCTGACGCCACCGCTCAGCAGGCGAAGGCACGCAGGCGCTCCTCGACCCAGTCGGGGAGCGCTGCGCTTGTCCCCCAGGCGATGTCGAGCCGCACCGGCAGGCTCGCCAGCGGCATGTCCCGCCAGAGCGGCTCGAGCTTGACCCAGTCCTTCTCGGTGGTGAGGCAGGCGCCACCCCCGTGCGCCGCGGCCAGGTCCCGCAGGCCGCGCAGCTGCGCCTCCCCGTAGACGGCATGATCGCCGAAGCGCGCCACCCAGGCGGGCGGCCGTCCGACCAGCTCCGCGCAGGCTGCCTCGAAAAGCGCGGGCCGGGCGATACCCGAGCAGATGCCGTAGGGCCCGTCCGGGCCCCCCCCCGTGGATTCCGGCAGGCCCAGGCGTCGCCGGAACGTCAGAACGGGCACCGGGCTCCGCTCGCCCTCCCCGTGGAGCCGCGCGTCCTGCGCAGCCGTCTCCAGGAGCCAGAGGGCCGCCCGCCGGGCCCCTCCGGCGTCCTCGCGGTAGGGTCCCCAGGGCAGGGTCAGGCCGGTCCGGGGTCGCACGAGATCGCCTTCCCGCTCCCACCGGTCCAGGATCAGCAGATCCAGGTGGCGGGCCACTCCTGCGCTCTGGTGGCCGTCCTCCAGGAGCGCGATATCCGGCACGGGATCCAGGCGGAGGGCGAACCGCAGGCCCGCCGCTCGATCCCTAGCCTGGACGACGGCCCACGCGGGCAGCCGGGCGGCCATCAGGCGCGCCTCGTCGCCCGCGCCGGACATGTCCCGCGCGACCAGGACAGGTCCGCTCGCCCGACCGCCGTATCCCCGGGTGATCACGGCTCCCCGGTACCCGCGCCGGGCGAGTTCCTCGGCCAGGGCGATCACGACGGGGGTCTTGCCCGTGCCGCCGATCCGCAGGTTCCCCACCGAAAGGACAAGGCAGCTGTCCGGCGGCTCGCCACGCGTGGCGATCCTCCGGCCCAGGAGGCGGCGGCCCACGCCCCCGGTCAGGCCGGCGAGTCCGCGCGGGAGAGCACCCTCGCGGGTGGCGTTCCCCTCCCAGAAGCGTTCCAGAAGGCGCACGGCCCGGGGTCGGGCATCCAGCAGCTCGGGACGGTTCATGTTTCCGCCTCGCGGCCGGCCGTGCGGCCGCTGCCTCGGAGCCCCCACTGCCGCGGCGTCCCCTCCAGCAGGGCTCCGGCCAGCCGCCGCCGCCAGGATTCGAGGGCCGTTCCCTGCGCCGCGGGATCCACGAAGAGGGCCTCCCCCTCCCGGACCGCGACCCGGCTGAAGGGGCAGGGTATCACCGTACGGTCCCAGTTGTGCAGGCGCCAGTGCCGGCCCGGTCGGACCAGCAGCGGCACGATCGGATGGCCGGAGCGCCGCGAGAGCTGGATTACGCCCTCGCGCACGGCTCCGAAGGGACCGCGGGGTCCGTCGACCGCGACCCCTACGCTTCGTCCGGAACGCAGGGCGGTCAGCAGCCGCACGAAGGCCTGACCCCCGTCCTTCCCAGTCGAACCGCGGCTGAAACCGAACCCGTAGCTGCTCAGGATCCGCACCAGGATGTCGCCGTCCGGGCTGCGGCTCACCAGGAGCACGGGGCGCTGCCGCTGCACGTGGAGGATCGCCGGGATGAGATCACGGTGCAGGCAGGCGTAGATGCAAGGGGACGGCGAGGGCTCGCCCCGCAGCCCGTCTGCTCGCACGCGCACGCTCCCGAAGCAGAGGCGCCACCCCAGCGGTCCCAGGAGCAGCTTCGATCCCTGTACGCTCACCGCGGTTCCTCCCCGGAACCGGCGGCCGCCAGCAGCTGCAGGATCGCGGCCGCCGCGCGCTCCCAGATCCCCGCATCTCCGCACAGGTTCCGCAGCTGGCGAGCCTGCTCGGTGAAGTGCTCCCGCGCCTCCGTCTGACCGACCCAGCTCATCACGGCGTTGGCCATGGGCAGCGGCTTGGCCCCTGCCTGCACGTGCTCGCGCACCATGTCCTCTCCCAGAATGAGATTGGCCAGGCCGATGCGATCCACCCGCACCAGGCGCCGGGCCACGGCGAAGTCGAGAGCCGAGGTGACGTAGGCCAGCTCGTGGGGAACGCCCGCCAGTGCACACTCCAGCGAGGCAGTACCGCTGCAGACCAGCGCGAGGTCGAGCTGCTCCAGCAGTCGCGGCAACGGCTCCTCGCTGAGCTGCTCCCCGGACTCCACGAGCGAGAGCAGGGGGCCCAGGTGCAGACCGGGCGCCGCGCTCACCAGGCACCGGACCCGACGCGGCATCAAGCGGGACTGGACGATGCGCGCCGCGATGCGGAAGCGGGGCAGCAGGCGCTCAACCTCCTGCCGCCGGCTGCCCGGCAGTAGCCCGAGGGTCAGGGTGGCTTCCGGATCGGCGAAGCGCCGCTCGCGGGCCGCCAAGTGGGCCTCGAAGGGCCAGGGTCCGTACTCCTCCATGAGTGGGTGCCCCAGCGGCAGGACCGCCAGACCCCGGCGGGTGAAGAAGTCGGCCTCGAAGGGCAGGATCGTGCCGACGCGATCCACGTGACGCCGCAGGTCGCGCAGGCGCCAGGCGCCCCAGGCCCAGATCTGCGGGGGAATCAGGTAGAACACGGGGATGCCCTGCCCGTGGGCCCGGCGGGCCAGGGCCAGATTGAAGCCCGGAAAATCGATGGGCACGCACAGATCCACGCCGCCGCTCCGCAGGTGGTCCCAGAGGCGCCGGCGGACCCTCCACAGCGCCGGCAGGGCGCTCAGCACCTGCCCGAATCCCATCACGGCGACGTCGCTGGCGGCCGCGACCACCTCCGCGCCGGCCGCCGCCAGGGCCGGTCCGCCCAGGGCCGAGAAGTGCAGATCCGGGGCCCGCTCGCGGAGCGCCCGGATCAGGGCGGCGCCGTAGCGGTCTCCGCTGGCCTCGCCGCAGGAGATGAAGATGTGACCACCGCGGGAGGCGGCCCGTTTGGTCATCGGCGGGCCTCCTTGGGTGCGAAAGGCATGCGCGTACCGGGGCGCCGCCGGTGGCTAAGGCGAGGCCGGATGGCACAGGGCCCTGCCGGGGCGGGCTAGCGCACGATTCCCCGTTCGGAACGGCGGATGAAGGCCATCAGGTCCTCGATGTCGCGCGTCAGGCGGCAATCCGAGGCGATGCGCTCCAGGGCCTGGCTCACGTTCAAGCCGGAGCGATAGAGCAGCCGGTAGGCCTTCTTGAGGTTGAACAGCTCCTCCGGCTGGTAGCCGTGCCGCTTGAGGCCGATGGCATTGATGCCGGCGACCTCGACGGGGTTGCCCGCCACGCGGACGAAGGGCGGCACATCCTGCGGCAGCCGGCTGCCGCCGCCGATGAAGGAGTGCCGGCCGACGCGAACGAACTGGTGCACCGGCGTCAGGCCGCCGATGGTGGCGAAATCCTCGATCTCGACGTGCCCGCCCAGGTTGACGGCGTTGGCGATGATCGTCCCGTCGTGAATGATGCAGTTGTGAGCGATGTGGACGTAGGCCATCAGCAGGTTGCCGTCGCCGATCCTGGTCTTCTCACCCTCGCCGGTCGCCAGGTGGATGGTCGCGTACTCCCGGATCACGTTGTCGTCGCCGATCTCGATGTAGCTCTCCTCACCCTGGTACTTCAGGTCCTGGGGAACGCATCCGATGGCGGCGCCATGGAAGATCTGGCAGTTGGCCCCGATGGACGTGTGGCCCCCGAGCAGGACCGAGGAACCGACCACGCAACCGGGGCCGATCTCCACGTCGGGGCCGATCACGGAGTGCGGGCCTATCTTGACGTCGTGACCCAGTCGGGCCTGGGGATCGACCACGGCCGTCGAATGGATCTCGGCGGTGCGCACGGGGCGCGGCCCGAGGTTCTTGTTCCTCTTCAGAAGCTCCACGTGAATCCTCCTTGGTCCCCGCTCAGCGGTCCACGACCGTCGACATGAGCTCCGCCTCGGCCACCTTCTCCTCGCCGATGTAAGCCACGCCGTTCATCTTGCAGAGCGGTCCCCGGAGCTTGACCAGCTCCAGCTCGAAGCGAAGCTGGTCGCCGGGGGTCACGGGTTGTCGGAAGCGTGCCTGGTCAATGCCGCTGAAGTACACGAGCTTGCCGCGGGGGTCGTCCACGCTGCTCAGCAGGAGAACCCCGCCGGTCTGTGCCATGGCCTCTATAATCAGCACCGCGGGCATGATGGGGTGCCCGGGAAAATGTCCCTGGAAGAACGGCTCGTTGATCGTCACGTTCTTCAACCCGACGACGCGCTTGCCGGGTTCCAGGTGCATGATGCGGTCCACCAGGATGAAGGGGTAGCGGTGCGGCATGATCTCGAGGATGGAGGCGATGTCCCAGTGCTGCGGTTCCCGCGGCGGGTAAATGCGCGGCTGCCGGCGCTCGCGCTTGGCCAGCATGCGGGCGAAGCTCACGTTGGCGGAATGCCCGGCACGCCGCGCGGTGATGTGCCCCAGCAAGGGCATGCCCACCAGAGCCAGATCCCCGAGGAGATCCAGGATCTTGTGCCGGACGAACTCGTCCGGGAACCGAAGCTCCTGGCCCGGCGCGAGCCGTCCCCCGTCCACGATGAGGGCGTTCTCCAGGCTGCCCCCCTTGGCCAGCCCCATGTCCTGCAGCTTCTGCACGTCCTCGCGCAGGGCAAAGGTGCGGGCCGGGGCGATCTCGTCGCGAAAGACCTCGGGACTGATGGCGAAGGTCGCCTCCTGGCGCCCGATGAGCGGATCCTGGTAGTCGATGACGAAGGTCACCCGGAAGTCGTCGCCCGGTTCGGCCACGATCTCGACGTCCCCCTCCCGGTACCGCAGAGGGCAGGGAATCCGGTAGACGCAGGCGGGCAATCCCTGGTCCTCCAGGCCGGCCTCGTCCAGCAGCTGCACGAAGGGCAGGACGCTGCCCCCGGGCGGCTCGGGCGGCTCGCCGCCCTCCAGCTCGATCCGGCAGTTGGTGACCCCCATGCCCACCAGGGCCGCCAGGACGTGCTCGACGGTGGGGACGCGCAGGTCCCCCGCCGCCAGGGCGGTCCGCCGCACGTTCTGTTCGTCGGCCGGAACGTTCTCGACCCGGGCCGGGATCTCGATCTCTCCCTCCGGGCCCTTGACGGCGAACACGAGGCCCGTGTTGATGGCGGCCGGCCTCAGCGTCAGCTGCGTCTCGACACCCGTGTGCAGCCCGACCCCACGCATGGTGGCCGGCTGGCGCAGCGTTCTCTGCAGGACCAACATCTCAGTCCTCCCGCTGCTCGCCCGCGGTTCCCAGAGCCTGCTCCACCCGGCGCAAGCGCTGCAGGAGCTCGGGGATCTTGCGCATGTTGGCCACCATCCTGAAGGCGACCGTGCGCTCGAAGGCAGGATAGCCGAACATCGTCATCCCCGGCGGGACATCCTTGTAGATGCCTGACTTGGCCGCCAACTTGGCGTCATCCCCCACGGCGAGGTGATCCGCCACGCCGACCTGGCCGCCCATTGTGACCAGGTTGCCTATCCGGCAGCTGCCGGAGATCCCCGTCTGGGCCGAGATGGCGCAGTGCTGTCCGAGGGTCACATTGTGACCGATCTGGACCAAGTTGTCGATCTTGGTGCCGGCGCCCACCACGGTTTCCCCGCTGGTGGCCCGGTCGACGCAGCAGTTGGCCCCGATCTCGACGTCATCCTCCAGCACGACCCGCCCGATCTGCGGGATCTTGCTCAGGCCGGCGGATCCCGGCAGGTAGCCGAAACCGTCGCTCCCGATGACCGCCCCGGCATGCAGGACGACCCGGCGCCCCAGAACGCAACCTTCCCGGATGGTGACATGGGGGTAGATGCGGCAGTCCTCGCCCATGACGGTGTCGGGCCCCACCACCACGTGCGCCCCCAGAGCGCAGCGATCGCCGACGCGGGCGCCGGCCCCGATCACGACGTAGGGTCCCAGCGAGAGCCGCTCCCCCAGTTGCGCGCTGGGATCCACCACGGCCGTGGGGTGGATGCCGGGCGTGAAGATGCGCTCCGGGCAGGGCTCCAGGCGGGCCAGGAGGCGGGCAAAGGCCCCGTAGGGATCCTCCGCGCGCAGCACCGGGATCCTGCTCGGCGAACCCGGCGGCAGGATCACCGCCGCAGCCCGCGTCCGCTCCAGGAAATGCGCGAATCCCTTCTGGCTGACGAAGGTGATGTCGCCCGGCCCGGCGTCGGCAATGCCGGCGACGCCCGTGATCAGCGGGTCGGTCTCGCCCTCCCACTCCATCCCGAGGGCGGCAGCAAGCTCGCTCAGGCGTACGGGCTGCATGGTTGCGCTTACTCCATCAAGCAACCGCCCCCGCATCGCCGTGTCTGCGAAGGGGGGCCTCCACTACCGACTCGAAAAGTCATCCCACAATTTGGCTGGGTTCACCAGGGTTGTCAACCCAAAAACATACCCCCGAGGGTGACTATTCCTGCCCCCGCATCAGGGCTGCCAGCACCTTGTCCGTGAGGTCCACGCTGTTGTCGAGATAGAGGATGGTCAGGGCCGCGGAATCGAGGATCACCCCGAAGCCCTCTTCCTTGCCGAGGCGCTCGGCGATGGTCCGGACCTGGTCGATGATGGGGCCGATCTTGGCCTTGTACTCCTGATCCGCCCGGCTGTCCACCTGGTTCCGGAAATCGAAGTAGTCGGCCTTCAGGTTGTCGAATTCCTGCATCTTGGTGGCGAGCTTCTCCTCGCTGAGGAGCATCTTCTGGCTCTCGATCTCCTCGGCCATCTTCTGGAGGGCCCGCTCCTTGTCCTCGATCTCCTTCTGCAAGTCCTGCAAGAACTTCTGATACTGCTCCCGGGCGTCCCGCGCCGCGTCGTATTCCTCGACGATCCGGTTCGAGTCGATGATGGCCAGGGGCTTGGTGTCCGCCGCCGCCGCCGCCGCCGGAAGCAATCCGACGAACAGCAGGAGCGGAAGAAGTGTCCGCATCGCGGTCCATCCCACGTTGCGCATGAGGTCTCCTCTCGAGACAGTCTGGCTGAGGTGGCCTAGAAGAAGCTGCCGATGTTGAAGTGCGGCTCCCAGGACGGGCCGCCCACGCGATCGAAGCCGTAACCATAATCGAAGCCGATGGTTCCCATCATCGGCACCTCCACCCGGATGCCGAATCCCGCCCCCTTGCGCAGGTTGGTGAAGTCCGCCTCGCTAAAGCTGTTCCAGGTGTCGCCCTGGTCGAGGAATGCTAGCAGCTGGATGGAGTTCGTCAAGGGATACAGGATCTCCGTGTTGATGATGGTGAAGAACCGGCCGCCGATGAAGCTGGGATTCCCCCGGGGAACCACCTCCAGGTCCTGGTAGCCGCGCAGAGGGAAGATCCGGTTGCCGCCCAGCCGGTACTTCTCGTAATCCGGCACCCTGTCGGGATGCTTCAGGCCGTGGATCAGACCCAGATAGGTCCGCAGGTGCAGGGCGAAGCCGGCCGGCAGCTTCTCGTAGAAGGAATGGCTGAACAGGTGCTCCTGGTACTCGATCTCTCCCCCCAGGGGCCCGCCCGCCAGCTCCACGCTGTAGGACGTGCGGGATCCCGAGGTGGGAAAGAACGGGTTGTCGGTGGAGTTGCGGCTGAGGGTCAGGCGCAGGGAGCTCTTGCTGCGCGGCCAGTCCACCTTGTCCAGCCGCTCGAAGGGGATGTCCGTGGTCCCCAGCTGCTCCTCCAGGTTGTCCAGGTAGCTCACGTAGCTGCTGCTGAAGTTGGACAGCTTGGTGTCGGACAGTTCGTAGCGGAGCCCGATATTGCTGAAGCGGGTGCCCGGGATGCGCCGCCCGAGCCGCAGCGAGACGCCCCGGACCCGCGTTTCGTAGAAATCGTCGTAGTTGTAGGTGAAGCGGTCGAAGACATCCGCTCCCACGAGCGTGGGCGTGCCGCGGAACCACGGCTCGGTGAAGCTGAGATCCAGGTAGCGCCGGCGGCTGCCGAACTGCCAGGTCACGCCGATGTTCTGGCCCTTACCACGGAAGTTGTTCTCGGACACCTGGATGAAGCCGGTCGCCGAGGTTTGGGCGCTGTAGGCCATGCCGAACATGAACTGGCCCGTCTGCTTCTCCTTGACCTTGAAGATCAGGTCGATGTCCCCTTCCTGCCCCACCGGCTTGAAGTCCGGCTGCACGTCCTCGAAGAAGCCCAGCTGGAAGATGTCGCGCTGCGAGTGCCCGACCTTGGCGTTGCTGAAGACGTCGCCCGGGAAGATGTCGAGCTCCCGCAGGATGACCGCGTCGTACGTCTTCAGGTTGTCCGCTACCTCGATGTTGCGGATGTGCGCCGGTTCCCCTTCCCGGAAGTAGAAGGTGATGTTCACCGCATCGTCCCGGATATCGCGCTGGGGCTCCACCGTGATGTAGATGTAGCCCTGGTCCGCGTAGAGGGAGTGCAGGGCCTGCAGGGTCTGGATGTACTGGCCCTCGCTGAACACGTCGCCCTTCTTCATGTCGATGACCTGGGCGATGGCGACATCGTCGAAAACCGTGTTGTCCTCCCAGCGGATGTCCCCCACGCGGTAGCGCTGACCCTCATGCAGGTGCACGACGATCTCGAGCTTCTCGCGATTCTCCAGGAAGTTGAGATCGACGCCCGTCACCTCGGCATCGAGAAAGCCCTTGTCGCGGCAGAAGGCCACGATCCGGTCCTTGTCGTCCTCGAACTGCTGCTTCTTGAAGGTGCCGCTGCGCAGGAAGCCGCTGGTCTTCTGCTTCATGGCCCCCCGCAGGCCATCGCTCGCGAGCTGCTCGTTCCCCTCGAAGCGGATCCGCTCGACCTTGACCTTCTTGCCCTCGTCGATGCTGACCACCAGGTCCATCAGGTTGTTGGGGTCCACCACCGAGGAGTCGGTGTTCGCCGTGACGCTGTAGTAGCCCTTCTCGTAGTAGAGATCGCGGATCGATTCCAGGTCCCGGTTGATGACCGCCGGGTTGGCGAACTGCCCCACGCTGGGCGCATAGGCCTCGCGCAGATCCTCCGTCTTGATCTTCTTGTTCCCGTGGAAGTTGACCGAGCGGATGCGCGGGAACTCGTGCAGGTTGACGATGAGACGGACGCCGTCCGGCACATCCTGCCGGTAGACGAAGATGTCCGCGAACTTCTGGGTGGCGAAGAGGCGGCGGATGCCCAGCGCCACCATCTCCTTGCTGAAGGGTTTGCCCGCCTCGATGCCGGACCAGGCCAGCACCTGACGCTGGCCCACGGTCACGGCCCCCACGACGTCGACCGCCCGCACCGTGTCGACGGCCGCCGTCTGGGCGGAAGCGAACCCGGCCGTCAGGACGACAGCCGGCAAGATCCAGTAAGCCAACCTCTTGCTCATCTTCATTCCCGTGTGCAGGGGGCTCGGGTGCTCGGGGGTGATTCGAGGTCGCGGCATCCTACCAAATGACAATCCCAGCGACAACTCTTAACCCACCGGCCGGCGGCGAGTTCCCGCACTCGCGCCGGCGGCTTGCGGACCGGGGCCCGGGGAAGATAAGCTGTGACGGAATGCTGCGGTAGCCCGGATGTCCGGCCCCTCAGTCCTCTTCCTCGGCATCGGTCCCGGCATCCGGCGGGACCTTCTCCTTGGGCGCCCGCTCCTCGGGCAGGACCTCGAAGCTCAGACGTCCTCCGGCCGCGCCGATCACCAGGCGGCAGTGGCTCCTGATCTCGCCGCGCAGCAGCTTCTCGCTGAGCGGATCCTCCAGGTGCTTCTGGATGGCGCGCCGCAGGGGTCGCGCCCCCTGCTTGGGATCGAAGCCGGCATCGCAGAGGAAGTCCTTGGCCTCCGGCTTGAACTCGAAGGAAATGTTCAGGTTGCGGAGGCGGAAGCTGACCTCCCGGAGCAGGATGTCGACGATCTGCTTGATCTCGTTCCGTCCCAGGGAGTGGAAGTACACGGTCTCGTCGACCCGGTTCAGGAACTCGGGGCTGAAGGTGCGCTTGAGGTCTCCCGTGATGGTGGCCTGCTTGCGCTTGTCCTGGGTCTCCTGCTCGTCGGCGCCGAAGCCGAGGGCGCCCTCGTTCTGCACCCGGCGGCTGCCCACGTTGGAGGTCATGATCAGCACGGCGTTGCGGAAGTCCACCGTGCGGCCGAAGCTGTCGGTCAGGCAGCCGTCCTCCAGCACCTGGAGCAGGATGTTGAAGACGTCGGGATGCGCCTTCTCGATCTCGTCGAGCAGCACGACCGAGTAGGGCTTGCGCCGCACCTTCTCCGTCAGCATCCCCCCCTCATCGTACCCGACGTAGCCGGGAGGGGCACCCACCAGGCGGGAGACGGAGAACTTCTCCATGTACTCGGACATGTCCACCCGGATGAGGGCCGACTGGTCACCGAAGAGGAACTCGGTCAGACGGCGCGCCACCTCGGTCTTGCCCACGCCCGTGGGCCCCAGGAAGATGAAGGAGCCGATGGGCCGCTTGGGATCGCGCAGGCCGGCCCGGTTGCGGCGGATCGCCTTGGACACGGCCTCGATCGCCTCGTCCTGGCCGATGATCCACTTGCCCAGCTCCTCCTCCATGCGCAGCAGCTTCTGGGTCTCCTCCTCCTCGACCTCGGTCACCGGGATGCCGGTGATGTCGGAGATGACGCGGCAGACCAGCTTGATGTCGACGACGGCCTGCTGGTCGCTCTTCTCCTCGTTCCAGTTCTTCTTCAGGTCGGAGAGCCGCTTCTTCAGCTCCTTCTCCTCGTCCCGGAAACGGGCGGCTCGCTCGAACTCCTGCGCCTGGATGCAGGATTCCTTCTCCTTCACCACGTCGGCGATTCGCTGCTCGAGCTGGCGCAGGTCGGGCGGGATCACCGTCATGGAGAGCCGCGCCCGCGACCCGGCCTCGTCGATGACGTCGATGGCCTTGTCCGGCAGGGCCCGGCCCGAGATGTAGCGATTGGAAAGCCAGACGGCGGCGCGCAGGGCCTCGTCCTCAAACTTGACCCGGTGGTGCGCCTCGTAGCGGTCCCGCAGGCCGAAGAGGATCTCGACCGCCTCCTCCTCGCTGGGCGGATTGACGATGATCGGCTGGAACCGGCGCTCGAGCGCGCCGTCCTTCTCGATGAACTTGCGGTACTCGTCGAGCGTGGTGGCGCCGATGCACTGGATCTCGCCGCGGGAAAGGGCCGGCTTCAGCATGTTGGAGGCGTCGATGGCGCCCTCCGCGCCGCCGGCGCCGACGATGGTGTGCAGCTCGTCGATGAACAGGATGACGTCGTCCGATTCGCGGATCTCCTGCATGATCTGCTTGAGCCGCTCCTCGAACTGACCGCGGTACTTGGTGCCCGCCACCACGCTGGCCAGATCGAGGGTTACGATCTCCCGGTCACGCAGCAACGCGGGGACCCGGTGCTCGACGATGCGGGAGGCCAGGCCCTCGGCGATGGCGGTCTTGCCCACTCCCGGCTCGCCGATCAGGACCGGGTTGTTCTTCTTGCGCCGGCTGAGGATCTGGACGACCCGCTCGATCTCCTTGTCGCGCCCGATCGTGGGATCGAGCTTGTCCTCGCGGGCCATCTGGGTCAGGTTGCGACCGAACTGCTCGAGGACCGGGTTCTCCTTCTTCTGCTTCTTCTTGGCCGCGGCGCCGAGCCGGCTGGTGGCGCCCAGCGCCTTCATCACCTCGCGCTTGACCGCCTCGTGATCCGCACCCAGATCGTTCAGCACGCGGGCGGCGACTCCTTCCCCCTCGCGGATCAGCGCGAGCAGCAGGTGCTCGGTGCCGACGTAGTTGTGGTTGTGCAGCCGCGCCTCGTCGATGGACAGCTCCAGCACCCGCTTGGCGCGGGGTGTGAAGGGGATCTCGCCGATGGTGACGGGGCCGCTGTGCGGCGACACCGTTTCCTCGATGGCGGCCTGGATACGCTCGAAGTCGATGCCCAGACGCCGCAGCACGTTGGCGGCGATGCCCTCGCCCTCCCGGATGATGCCCAGGAGCAGGTGCTCGGTGCCTATGTAGTCGTGCTGCAGGCGGCCGGCCTCGTCCCGAGCCAGGAAAAGAACCTTCCGCACCCTCTGCGTGAATCGGTCGTTCATGCCGTCGCGCCTCCGCTCGCCCTGCTGCGGCCCACCGTGCCGGCGGACGATTCGCTCCCGCCGCGTGCCTCCGTTGCACCCTGCGCGAAATATACACCCCCTGCTCCCGCCGCGCTACTGCGAGCCCGGCGGGCACCCCTCTTGGGATCGCGCGTTTTCGCAAGGACTTGAGCCCTGGAAGCGATCCCGGGGAGGATCGTTCGCTCAGGCCAGCAGCCTTCTGAGCAGCTCGGCGCGGGCGGCCGAGCGCTCCCGCCCCTCGAGAGGCCGGCCGGCCCGGACCTGCAGGTGGGCATTCTGCATCTCCAGGAGGGCCCGGTTGAGGACGCCCACGCCGGGACCCGGGAGCAGGCCCAGCGAGATCCCCATCCGCACGTGGGAGAGGCGGTCGAAGGCCTCCAGGGAGGTGAGCAGCCGGGCCTCCTGCAGCACCGCCAGCGAGCGGTGGACCGTGTCCTCCAGGCCAAGCCGATCCTCCTCCAGCAGGCGTTCACGGGCCAGGGTCTCGTAGTGGATCACCTTGCCCACGTGCCGGTAGAAGTCGCTGGTCAGCGTCTCCTCGCTGCGGCCCAGGGTGCCCAGGTTGGAGATCTGGAAGAGCGCGCCACGCACGGCGCTTCCCTCACCGTAAAGGCCTCGCACCGTGAACTGCAGCTGGCGCAAGGAGTTGAGTATGCGCTCGATCTCCTTGCTGAGGATCAGACCCGGCAGGTGGACCAGCACCGAGAGGCGGAAGCCGGTGCCCACGTTGGTGGGGCAGGTGGTCAGATAGCCCAGGTCGTCGCTGAAGGCGAAATCCAGTACCTCCTCCAGCTCGGCATCCAGGCCCAGCGCGTCCTGGCAGGCGAGGGTGGGGTTGAAGCCCGAGTGGAAGACCTGCAGGCGCAGGTGATCCTCCTCGTTGACCATCGCCACGCGTCCCAGATCGGCGGACAGGAGCAGCCCGCGGTGCTGGAACTCGTTCACCAGGTCCGGACTGGCCAGGTGCCGCTCCAGCAGGAACTTGCGCTGCAGCGACGTGCACCGCTCCAGCTCCAGGCTCCAGCCGCCGGCGAAGGAGGGCCTGTCGAGCACGCGCGAGGCGAGCAGGTGGCGGATCTCCGCCAGCTCCGCCCCGGAGGCATGATGGCTGAAGCGGTGGCCCCGCAGGTTGCGCGCCAGCCGGACCCGGCTCGAGACGACGCAGTCGGCCTGGGGCCCGCCGCCGTCGAGCCAGGCGGGCTCCCGCTCGCTGATCTCCTGGAAGATCTCGTTCATGCCGGGGATCCTCCGCCGGCCGGATCGGATCCACGGCCGGCGTCCCCGTCCTGGGGCGCGCCGTCCGCAGGGCCGGCCTCGCCGCGGCTGATCAGCTGGACCTGGCGCTCCTTCTCCCGGATGGCGTCGCGCAGGCGCGCCGCCTCCTCGTAGCTCTCCTGGTCGATCGCCTGCTGGAGCAGGCTCTTCAGGCGGGCCACCTCGCGCCGGAGCGAGGCCTGCGGCCCGCGCGAGAGCGGCACCTTGCCCACGTGACGCACGTCGCCGTGGTACCGCCGCAGTACCGGCAGCAGCTCCTGCCGGAAGGCGCTGTAGCAGGCGGGACAGCCGAGCAGCCACTTCTCGCGGAACTGGCTGTAAGGGTACCCGCAGACCTCGCAGGTGGGGCCTTCGGGCTGCGGCTCGCGGGCCCGGGGCTCGGCCGCGGCACTGCTGAGCATGCCGCCCAGGAAGGCCTCCAGTCCCCCATGGCTGAGCGGCTCGACGGTGGGCGGGGAGATCCCCTCGCGCTCCGCGCACTCGGTGCAGATCCACTGGCTGGTCTTGTGCCCCTCCACGATCTCCAGGTAGTGGATCGAGGCCTCGTTCTTGCCGCAGATGTGACACTTCATGAGGCTCACCTCGCTTCAGGCCGCATGCAGGCACCCGTCCTCCAGGCGATAGATGCGGTCGGCCCGTTTGGCCAGCGAGAGATCGTGCGTGACGATGACCAGGGCCGTCCCCTCGCGGCTGCGCAGCTCGAAGAGCAGCTCGCCGAGCTGCCGGCTCTTCTCGCGGTCGAGGTTGCCGAAGGGCTCGTCGGCCAGCACGATCTCCGGCCGGTTCATGAAGGCCCGCGCCACGGCCACGCGCTGCTGCTCGCCGCCCGAGAGCTCGCCCGGCAGGTGGTCCTCCCGCTCGCTCAGGCCCAGGGCCTCGAGCAGGTGGCGCGCCCGCTCCTCCGCGGCTCCGTTCACCTGGCCGCTCATGCGCACCGGGATGAGCAGATTCTCCAGGGCCGTGAAATCCGGCAGCAGGAAGTGGAACTGGAACACAAAGCCCAGGCAGCGATTCCGCCAGGCCGCCAGCTCCCGGCACTCCCGCCCGGGCAGCTCGCGATCCCGGTAGAGGAGCCGCCCTCCGCTGGGACGATCCAGGCCGCCCAGCAGGTTCAGCAGGGTGCTCTTGCCGGCGCCGCTGGGGCCGATCACGGCCACGGCCTCGCCTTCGGCCAGCGCGAGGTCGCATGCAGCGAGGACCAGCAGGTCGTCCTGCGCCCGCCGGTAGACCTTGCGCAGTCCCTCTGCGGCCAGCAGCGCGCTCATGCTCCTCCCCCGTAGGTGCTAGGTGTAGCGGATGATCTCCATGGGCTTCAGTCCCGCGGCCTCGCGGCTGGGCAGCAGCGTGGCCAGCAGGGTGATCAGCAGGGCCGCCAGCGCCACCGCCGCGAAATCGCCCCCCTGCGCCTGCACCGGCACGTGGTCCACGAAGTAGACGTCTCCAGGCAGCTTGAGTCCGAACTTCTCCAGGTAGAGCGTGCCCAGCCAGCCCAGCAGGCTGCCGAGGATCACGCCGACCACCCCCAGGAACAGCCCGTCCAGCATGAAGATTCCCTGGATCTGGCCCCTACGGGCTCCCATGGAGAGCAGGATCCCGATCTCGCGGCGCCGTTCACCGACCATCATGGTCAGGATACCGATGATGTTCACCGCCGCCACCAGGACGATCAGGGCCAGGAGCAGGAACATCACCACCTTCTCGATGCGGATCCACTGGAAGAGGTTGTGGTTCAGGTCGATCCAGTCGTTGGCGTGGAAGCGGGTGGAGCCGAGGCGGCGCAGGATGGCGCCGGCCAGCGCCGGGGCGGCCATCATGTTCGCCACCTTCACGCCGATGCCGGTGGCGCCGTCCGGCGCGTAGCCGAAGAAGTCGCGGGCCTGGTCCAGCCCCATGTAGGCGAAGCGGCTGTCGAACTCGTACATGCCGGAGTCCAGCAGCCCCACCACCACGAAGCGCCGGCTCTCCGCCGCCACGTGGTCCAGGCTGCCGCCCAGATCCCCCTTGGGTGCGGTCACGATCACCGTGTCTCCCAGTCCGGCGAGCAGGGAGGCCCCCAGGTCCACCCCCAGCACGATGCGGCCCGGCCGCTCCCGGTCGCCCAGCAGCTGCAGGACGACGCCGCCGGGCCAGACGTGCCGCGCCAGGGGGGTGACGGATTCCTGCAGGGCTGGATCGATCCCCCAGATCACACCGGCGTCGTTCCGCTGCCGGCCGGCCAGGGTGGTGGAACTGAGCACGACCTCCTGGCGGATGAAGGGCGCCACGCCGGTCACCCCGGGGACCGCGCCGATGGTGTCCACCACCGCACCCAGGTCCTGGAAGCCCTCGGGAGCGCTGGTCACCACCGTGATCATGGGCATGTTGTCCACGAAGCTGCGGCGCAGCTCCTGGTGAAAGCCGTTCATGATGGCGAGGGTCAGGTCGAGCACCATGACGCCGAGGGTGATCCCCACCATGGCGGTGACGCTGACCCGGCTGAGGTAGCGGGAGTGGCGGCGGCTGCGCATGTAGCGCCGGGCGATGTAGTAGGCAAATCTCATGCGTCGCCCGCGGGCGGGTTTCCGGCGGCGGACGGATCGCCGGCAACGCCCCCCTCCTCGGATCGCAGGTGCGGGAACAGCAGGACGTCCCGGATCGCGTGACAGTCGCAGAGCAGCATGACGAGGCGGTCCACGCCCAGGCCGAGGCCCCCCGCGGGCGGCATGCCGTGCTCCAGGGCCTGCAGGAAGTCCTCGTCCAGGACCTGGGCCTCGTCGTCTCCGGCCTCGCGCAGGACCTTCTGCTCGAGGAACCGCCGCCGCTGCTCGTCCGGGTCGTTCAGCTCGGAGAAGGCGTTGACCAGCTCGAAGCCGCCCACGAACAGCTCGAAGCGCTCCACGAGGCCCGGCGCGGAGCGGTGGCTCTTGGCCAGGGGCGACAGCTCGCGGGGATGGTCCATCACGAAGGTGGGCTGGATCAGCCCCGGCTCGACCAGCTCGCTGAAGAGCAGGTCCAGGAGCTTGTCCCGGCCCTGGCCCGGCTGCACCTCGATGCCGCAGCCGCGCGCCTGCGCCGCCACCGCGTCCCGATCCAGCGGCGCGAAGTCGATCCCCGACCGCTCGGCCAGGGCGTCCAGGAAGCGCACCCGGCGGAAGGGGGGCTGCAGGTCCAGCTCGTGGGCCCCGAACGGCACCTTGCCCTCCCGGCCGAAACGCCGGCCCAGGGCGCCCAGCAGCCGCTCGCTCAGCGCCAGCATGTCACCGTAGTCCCAGTAGGCCGCGTAGGCCTCGAGCATCGTGAACTCGGGATTGTGGGTGCGATCCATGCCCTCGTTGCGGAAGTCCTTGGCGATCTCGAAGACCCTCTCCAGCCCGCCCACCACCAGCCGTTTCAGGTAGAGCTCGTCGGCGATCCGCAGGTAGAGCGTCGTGTCCAGGGCGTTGTGGTAGGTGGTGAACGGCCGGGCGGTGGCGCCGCCGTAGAGCGGTTGCAGCGCCGGCGTCTCCACCTCCAGGAAGCCCTCCGCCGCGAAGAACTCCCGCAGGGCGGCGACGATGGCGGTGCGCCGCCGGAAACGCTCCCGCGTCTCCGGGTTCATGGCCAGGTCCAGATAGCGCCGCCGGCTCTTCAGCTCCAGGCTCATGTCGTGGTACTTCTCGGGCAGGGGCCGCAGGGCCTTGGCCAGGAGCCGGAACTCCTGCACGTGGACGGTCAGCTCGCCGGTGCGGGTGCGGAAGAGGGTGCCGCCGACGCCGATGATGTCGCCGATGTCCAGCAGCTTCTGGACGGCCCGGAAACGCTCCTCCCCCAGGTCGTCCCGCTTGAAGTAGACCTGGATGCGGCCGGCACCGTCCTGCAGCGTCGCGAAAAGCGTCTTGCCGGCGCCGCGCTTGGCCATCAAGCGCCCCGCCGTTCGCACGACCGCGCTCGCCGCGACCAGCGCCTCCTCCTGCTCCCGCAGCCGGGCGCTGTCGTGCGTCCGGTCGAAGCGGTACGGGTAGGGTTCCCCCTGGTTCGTCAGCCGTGCCAGCTGCGCCAGCTTGTCCCGGCGCGCCGCCACGAGCTGGGCGAAGTACTGGGGGCTTTCCTCGGTCGGCTGCGAAGCGGCGCGGTCCCCCGCCGGCTCCGTGTCGTCCCGCTGCTCCCGCTCGTCGGCCAAGGTCTCTCCTTCCCGGTGGCCGGCTAGGTCCGGACGGCCCTGCTCTGCGATCGCAGGTAGGCGTCGATGAACGCGTCCAGGTTCCCATCCAGGACGGACGTGACGTTCCCGGTCTCGTACTCGGTGCGATGGTCCTTGACCTTCGTGTACGGCTGCAGCACGTAGGAGCGGATCTGGCTGCCCCAGGCGATTTCCATCTTCTCGTCCTCCACCGCCTGCCGTTCCCGCTGCCGCTCCTCCAGGGCGCGCATGTACAGCTTGGCCCGCAGCATCTTCATCGCGCTCTCGCGGTTCCGGTGCTGCGACCGCTCCGACTGGCAGGTGACGACGATGCCGGTCGGCTCGTGCACGATGCGGATCGCCGAATCGGTCTTGTTCACGTGCTGGCCACCCGCTCCCTGCGCGCGGAAGGTGTCGACGCGCAGGTCGGTCGGGTTGATCTCGATCTCCACGTCCTCTTCCACCAGCGGATAGACGAAGACGGAGGCGAAGGACGTGTGGCGCCGTTTCTGGGCGTCGAAGGGCGAGATGCGCACCAGGCGGTGGACGCCCGACTCGCTCTTGAGGTAGCCGAAGGCGAAGGGGTGATCGATCTCCAGGGCCGCGCTCTTGATGCCGGCCTCCTCTCCCGCGAGCAGATCGATGGTCTTGTAGTCCATCCCGTGGTCTTCGAGATAGCGGGTGTACATGCGCAGCAGCATCTCGGCCCAGTCCTGGGACTCGGTGCCGCCGGCGCCCGGGTGGATCTCGAGGATCGCCCCGCGCCCGTCGTCCTCACCGCTCAGCAGGAACTGGAAGTCGAGCCGCTCCAGGCGCTGCTCGAGATCGTGCAGTCCGGATTCGACCTCGCCCAGGGTGGCCTCGTCCTTCTCCTCGCAGGCCAGGTCGGTCAGGATGGCCAGCTCCTCGCAACGCTGCGTGGCGGCGTCCACCGGCTCCAGCCACTGCTTCAGGGTCCGCAGGCGGCGCACCACCTGGGCCGCCGCCTCCCGGTCGGACCAGAAGCCCGCGGCGGACTGCCGCTCCTCCAGCTGGGCTCGTTCGGCCTGCAGGGCAGGATAGTCAAAGACCCTCCTTCAGCCGCGTCAGGCGCTCCTGCAAGTCCTCGAGCATCTCTCGAATCTCTCTGGCTTCGGTCATGTCCTCTCTCCCTGATCGTCCCGCGGATGCGGGACCTGCCGCCAGTGCTTCCCGAGCGCCCGGCGGGCCGCGGCGAACAGGTCCGCAGGTCGTCCCTCGTTCACCAGCAGAACATCGGCCCGTGGCCAGTCGGCCGCCAGGGATTCCTGGGCGGCGATGCGCTGCCGCGCCGCCGTCTCGTCGAGCCCCGCGGCCTGCAGGCGAGCCAGCCGCACGGCCGGAGCGGCCGCGACGGCGATGACGAGATCCACGGGAGGCAACGGGGGCCACCGAAAATACACGGCCGCCTCCACGACGGCAAGAGCGGTTCCGACCTTCTCCAGCTCCGCCAGGCGGGCCAGCACGCGCTCCACCAGGCGGGGATGCGTGAGCGCGTTCAGGCGGGCCAGCGCGGCCGGATCGGCGAAGACCCGCCGTCCCAAGGCCTTCCGGTCTACGGCGCCGCCCCGGATCACCTCGAGGCCGAAGATCGTCCGGACGCCCTCGAGCACCTCCGGCTCCTCGAGAACCTGATGCCCCACGGCGTCGGCATCCACCGCGACCGCTCCCTGCTCGACCAGCCACGACACCAGCCGCGACTTCCCGGCGCCGGCGGGCCCGGTCACCACCCAGCAGGTCATCCGCTCAACCATGAGCCTCCGCCCAGTTCTCCCCCACGTGAACGTCCACCACCAGAGGGACTCGGAGATCCAGAACGTGTTCCATGCAGTCGCGCACAAGCTCGGTCACTTCGCCCAGCTCCGCACGGGGGACCTCCAGCAGCAGCTCGTCGTGCACCTGCAGCAGCAGCAGGCTGGCCAGCCCGCGCCGTTCCAGCTCGCGGTCGATCCGGATCATGGCCAGCTTGATCAAGTCGGCGGCGGTCCCCTGCAGGGGCGTGTTCACGGCGATGCGCTCGGAGAAGCTGCGCAACCGATTGTTGGGCGAGAGGATGTCCGGCAGCTGCCGGCGCCGGCCCAGCAGGGTCTCCACGTACCCGTCGCGCCGCGCGTGCTCCTTGGTCGTGTCGATGAAGCTCTTGACCCCCGGGTAGGTGGCGAAGTAGGTGTCGATGAAGGCCCGCGCCTCGCGGGTGGTCACTGCGATCTGGCGGGCGAGAGCCGGGGCGCCCATGCCGTAGATCACCCCGAAGTTGATGGCCTTGGCGCGCGAGCGCATCTCGCCGGTGACGGCCGCTTCCTCCACGCCAGCGATGAGCGCGGCCGTGCGGCGGTGCACGTCGTCTCCCTCCTGGAAGGCCGCCGAGAGGGCCGCATCCCCGGACAGGTGGGCCAGGAGCCGCAGCTCGATCTGCGAGTAATCGGCCGACAGGAAGCTGTGATCCGGCGCCCGCGGCACGAAGGCCCGGCGGATGGACCGGCCCAGCTCCGTGCGCACGGGGATGTTCTGCAGGTTGGGATCCGAGGAGGAGAGGCGCCCGGTGGCCGCCACCGCCTGGTTGAAGGACGTGTGGATCAGGGCCGTCCCGGGCTCGGCCAGCTCCGGCAGGCTCTCCACGTAGGTGCCCTGCAGCTTCGCCAGCTGCCGGTGCTCCAGGACCAGGCCCGGCAGGGGGTGCTTCTCGGCCAGGGCCGTCAGCACGGAGACATCGGTGCTCCAGCCGGTGGCGGTCTTCTTGAGCGGCTTGAGGCCCAGCTTCTCGAAGAGGATGTGCGCCAGCTGCTGTGAGCTCTGCACGTTGAAGGACTCGCCCGCCGCCTCCTGGATCGCCGCCTCCAGCCGCGCCAGCTCGCGCGCGAAGACCTCGCGCAGCTCCCCGAGGAAGGCGAGATCGATCTTGATGCCGTTGTGCTCCATGCGGAAGAGCACGCTGGACAGCGGCATCTCCAGGTCCCGGAACAGCCCGGCCAGGCCCGCCGCCTCCAGGGCGGAGGCCAGCACCCGGTGCAGCCGGAAGGTGACGTCCGCGTCCTCGGCGGCGTAGAGGGCCAGGCGCGGCAGGGCCACGGTCAGGATGTCGCGCCGGCGATCCCCGGCGGCGAAGAGATCCTCGTAGGAGATCATGGTCTCCTGCAGGTAGTCGCCCGCCAGCTCCGTCAGGTTGTAGCGCTGGCGGCCGGGATCGAGCACGTAGGCCGCCACCATGGTGTCGAAGCGGGGCCCTCGCAGGGGCATCCCGTGCCGGGTCAGGATCCACTCGTCGAACTTGAGGTTCTGGCCTACCTTCAGCCGACCGGCCTCCTGCAGGACCGGCGCCAGGCGGCGCCGTATCCAGGCCAGCTCGCTGCGCTCCCGGTCCGCTCCAAAGAGGGTCCCGTGGCCGGTGGGTGCCTCCTCTGCGGTCTCCTGGTTCCCCGCCGGCTCGCGCCAGAGCACGGGCAGGTAGGCAGCGCCAC
>Ga0315542_1000257_pt1 | contig 32217 bp, 27 predicted proteins | sample SalMarSW160120MG_FD_202541 | JGI IMG/M metagenome (GOLD analysis project Ga0315542, IMG submission 202541) | Salt marsh sediment microbial communities from the Plum Island Ecosystem LTER, Massachusetts, United States - Salt Marsh Sediment SW1601-20 ...
AGATTTTCTGAAAAAATGGCTTATAAGGGTTAACGAGAAGACCACAAGAGAACAGATCGAGAAGGAATTTGACAGCTTCAAACGCGACCTGAAATGGCAGCTAATCAGAAACAAGGTGGCTAAAGACAATGAAGTAAAAATCACCGAAGAGGAACTTCTTAAAGAAGCTGAAACCATCACCAGGTACCAGTTCCAGCAATACGGACTCTTTTATGCAACCGACGAACAGCTAACCAATTATGCCAGGGAGACCCTCAAACGTGAAGAAGATGCAAAAAGAATAGCTGACAAAATACTGGAAGACAAAGTTATAGGATTATTAAAAGAGCTTGTCAGCATTAATAAAAAAAGTATGACCGCTGAAGAATTTAATAAGCTTTTTGAATAGAAATCAATACGTTGCAATGATATTTTTTATTTTTATATCTTTGTTTCAAAACTAACACTGAAAACTATTATGAGTAATATTGACGATTTCAGAAAATATGCCAGAGGCAATCATGGAATAAGCAGTCTTACACTTCACAGATATAACAGAGCATGGAGCAGTTATATTTCACCTACAATTATTGAGGAGCGACAGTTAAATGTTGCTTCTATGGATGTTTTCTCCAGGCTGATGATGGACAGGATAATTTTTCTGGGTTTACCCATCGACGATTACGTAGCCAACATAATCCAGGCCCAGCTGCTTTACCTCGATTCCTCCGACCCGGGAAAAGATATACAGATATATTTCAATACCCCCGGAGGATCTGTAAGTGCAGGCCTTGGGATTTATGATACAATGCAGTACATCTCAGCCCATATTGCCACTATCTGCACCGGAATGGCTGCTTCAATGGGGGCAGTGCTTCTGACAGCCGGGACCAAAGGCAAAAGATCAGCACTCAAACATTCAAGGATAATGATACACCAGCCTGCAGGAGGCTTTGAAGGGCAGGCTTCTGATATAGAGATACAGGCACGTGAAATTCTTAAGCTCAAGAAAGAGCTTTACGAAATAATCGCATTCCATTCAGGGAACCCGGTCGAGAAAGTTGAAAAAGATTCTGACAGGGATCACTGGATGACATCCCAGGAAGCAAAAGATTACGGGATGATTGATGAAATATTACAGAAAAACGATCATTAGGAAAGATGGATAAGTGTTCATTTTGCGGCAGAACCAAAAAAGAGGCAAATATGCTTATTGCCGGGCTCGAGGGTCATATATGTGACCATTGTATCGAGCAGGCTTACAGCATTATGAACGAGGAGCTTGGTACTAAAAAGAATATCTTGTTCGACTCGATCAACCTGCTTAAACCTGCAGAAATAAAGAATTTCCTCGATCAGTATGTCATTGGCCAGGAAATGGCTAAAAAGATCATAGCTGTTGCAGTTTATAATCACTACAAAAGGCTAATGCAAAAGCCTGATGCCGAGGACATTGAGATTGAAAAATCAAACATAATTCTTGTCGGGGAAACCGGTACTGGCAAAACATTGCTGGCCCGTACCGTTGCAAAAATGCTTCACGTACCTTTTACAATAGTCGATGCGACAGTCCTGACTGAAGCCGGTTATGTTGGTGAAGATATCGAAAGCCTGCTGACTCGCCTTCTTCAGAACGCTGACTATGATGTGAAAGCAGCCGAAAAAGGAATTGTCTTTATTGACGAGATCGATAAAATAGCAAGGAAAGGTGATAACCCGTCTATAACCCGTGATGTCTCGGGTGAGGGTGTTCAGCAGGGCCTTTTAAAGCTTCTTGAAGGATCAATAGTAAATGTCCCGCCACAGGGAGGGAGAAAACATCCGGAACAGAAGATGATACCGGTAGATACAAAAAATATACTTTTTGTCTGCGGAGGAGCATTCGAAGGTATTGAAAAAAAGATAGCTCAACGAATGAATACCCAGATCGTTGGTTACGGAGCCTCCAAGATAAGGGAAAAAGTCGATAAGGATAACCTTCTGAAATATATTGCACCCCAGGATCTCAGGGCTTACGGGCTTATACCGGAGATAATCGGAAGACTCCCGGTTGTTACTCATCTTGACCCCCTCGACAGGGAAGCCCTCAGGGCTATACTTACAGAACCTAAAAATGCTCTCGTAAAACAGTACATCAAGCTCTTCAAAATGGATGATATTGATCTTACTTTCGCTGACGGGGTCCTTGATTATATTGTTGATAAAGCAACTGAGTTCAAGCTGGGGGCCCGGGGCCTCAGGTCGATATGCGAGGCAATAATGCTTGATGCCATGTTTGAAATGCCATCGGCCGGAAAAGATGAGCTGACAATAACCATCGATTATGCCAGCCGGAAGCTTGAAAGAATAGATATGAAGGTACTGAGAGCCTCATAAAAAAATAGTAGGGTTGTTGCATGCAACATAACCCTACTAATTTCATCTGTCAATTCTCTGCTAATTATGCATCAGCCTGTGCCTGAATTTCAGTATGATCTCCTTTGATTCTCCTCCCACAGTAACTGTAGCAACTGCATCGCACGCGCCGGTGCCATAATTAATCTCAACGGGATCGAGCCCCTCTCTTTCAATATTCACAACACCGCTTACAATAAACCTGCAGGCGCGGGTCCAGTGCAAGGCTGTTGTGATGGTATTGGTATAGGCTACTCCGTTTATGTTTACTCCTGTTGCTGTCCCGGTAACAAGACACTCATCATCCCAGATGTTACGGGTAAGTAATCCTGCTATCCACTCTCTCTGGTGTTCAAATGACCTTTCAATAACTTTCCCGTCGGGCAGGGTAAGCTTACCATCTGTCAGTTTTACTGAAATCAGGAGATGCTGGTTATCATTATATCCCAGATTCTCGACCTCCTTGGTCCCTTCAACTTTTATCCCGTTGAAATAATAATTATCAAAAGTGACGATCTTTTTGGAACCTGCCTCCAATCTTGGCCCGGTGACAACAATAACTATCTTACCTGATCGTGAATTGTCATACAGTCCGGTGCAGCCTGATCCAAAATCGATGGTAATGGTCTTTGGCCAGATTGCATCTGTCGGATGATCAATCGTTACCAGTGGACATGAATCAGAAATAGCTATTGACTTCGAATCTCCGCTTTTCTGGTATCCGTCAAGAATAATATCCGCATTATCAACTGTATTGAATACATCCTCAAAAACAGCATCGGTTACGGCATCATCATCAGCAAGATTAAGACCTGACTGATCGATTGACGAATGTTTGGTGCATGATGTGAATACAAAAACAGCAAATGCTGCAATCATTAAATAAACCTTTGTCCTCATAAGTTCTATCTTTTTATGTTAGTATTTCCAAATAACTACCATTTAGATGAAGATTAAATGAAAAGGTTTAATTGGAAAACAAAAAGACTATAAATTTTGTAGTGAATTTCCTGATTTTACTTTGTATTCCTGCGTGGTGTCCTTCGTAACCCTTTATGGTAAAAACAAAGTTAACCTCAAAGGAACACCAAGTTTTTCACTAAGGTGTACTAAGTTATTTCTAAACAGAATTAAACTGAAAAGGATTCCACTAAATGTCTTTTTGTCCCCGTCTATCGTATATTATATAAGTATAGGGAATGCTTCCTTCATCTGTGGTTTTAAACTCTTCCTTCGCTGTAACTACCCAGACTGCAGGATCAATCTCAGGAAAATATATATCGGCTGGTGCCTGTTTGTGGACATGTGTAATATAAAGCCTGTCAGCAAGAGGCATAAACTGACTATAAATACTTCCTCCCCCAATGATGAAAACTTCTTCTCCTTTTTCGCATTTGTTCAGTGAATCTTCTATTGAGTAAGCAGATACGGCATCATCAAAACGCTCACCTGGCAAATCGGTTATAACAATATTTCTTCTTCCCGGCAAAGGCTTTTTAGGCAACGATTCCCATGTTTTTTTACCCATAACTACGGTTTTTCCATATGTAAGTTTCTTAAATCTCTTCAGATCTTCAGAAATATGCCATAGCAGCTCATTATTTCTACCAATCCCAAGGTCCTCTGATACAGCAACTATTATCGAAATCATACTATTTTTATTTAAACCGAAATCTCACCTTTAATGTTAGGGTGAGCAACATAATCTTTCAGGGTAAAATCCTCGTATTTGAAATTAAAGATGTTATCGACCGATGGATCGATAACCATTCTGGGTAAAGTATATGGTTCTCTTGTCAGCTGCAATTTAACCTGCTCAAAATGATTCAGGTAGATATGTGCATCACCGAGAGTATGCACAAAATCACCCGGCATTAATCCGGTTACCTGTGCAACCATAAGAGTAAGAAGTGAATAAGATGCAATATTGAAGGGTATTCCCAGGAAAATGTCGCAGCTTCTCTGATATAGCTGACATGAAAGTTTCCCATTCGCAACGTAGAACTGGAACATGGCATGGCAGGGAGGAAGAGCCATTTTCTCGATTTCTCCGACATTCCATGCGCTTATAATAAGCCTCCGGGAATCTGGTGATTTCCTGATTTTTTCAATTACAGCGCTCAGCTGATCAATTTTCTTTCCGTCAGCAGCAGGCCAGGAACGCCATTGGGATCCGTAAACAGGACCAAGGTTACCATTCTTATCAGCCCATTCATTCCAGATGCTTACTCCATTATCATTCAGATATTTTATATTCGTATCACCGGCAATGAACCAGAGTAATTCATGAATAATCGATCGGAGATGCATTTTTTTAGTAGTAAGCAGAGGGAAACCTTGCTCAAGGTTAAACCGCATCTGGTATCCAAATACACTTATTGTTCCCGTACCGGTACGATCACTCTTCTCAACACCATTCTTCATTACATGGCTTAAGAGGTCAAGATATTGTTTCATCTGAGTTTCTTTTATCTATTCAGGTGATATCTTAGCTACCCAGCCACCTCCGGGTGCAAGGTTTATCTTTATATTATCACCAGCTTTCACATTAGTTTTCAAGTGCTTGTAATCCTGTGCGAATCTGTCGGCATTAATACCATCCTGGAATATTTCCATTGTAAAATCACCAGCACCAAGGAACGAAAGATCTGCTTCAAGAGTTCTGGGACTCCAGTCAGTTAAAGCTCCGACAAACCAGTCTTTTCCTGATCGTCTTGCCAGAAGGACATAGTCGCCAACCTTAGCTTCAAGGACCTTCAGATCATCCCATACAACAGGCACTTTTACGATAAAATCTGTACATTCCTGCTCTTTTATATAGTTCGACGGACTATCGGCAAGCATCTGAAGAGGGCTCTCGAAAACAACATACAATGCCATTTGGTGTACTCTTGTACCCTGGCTTTCCGGCCTGGTAAAGATGGGCTGGAAGTTGGCCCTGTCCATATTGATCATAGCTCCGGGAGTATAATCCATCGGTCCTGCAACCATTCTTGTGAAAGGGATCGTTACATCATGCTCCGGAGAGATATCTTTGCTCCACTTATCGTTCTCCAGCCCTTTGACGCCTTCACGGGTTAATGCATTGGGATATGTACGCCCGAGGCCGTCAGGTTTGTACGCCCCGTGAAAATCGATCAGCATATGGTGTTCGGCAGTTTTTTTTGCAGCCAGGTAATAAAAATCGACCATCTTCTGGTCATCACGCTGCATAAAATCTACTTTTACACCTTTAACTCCCCATTTCCCGTACTGGTCAAGAGCTTCATCAATCTTGTCGTAAAACGATTTCCATACAACCCACAAAATAATACCTACATTTCTGCTCTCAGCATATTTACACAATTCAGGTATATCAAACCCGGGAGCAACATCAAGTACATTCCCAAGCTTGTACCACCCTTCATCAAGAATTACATATTCAATGCCATTTTTTGATGCAAAATCAATATAATATTTATATGTATCATTGTTTAATCCGGCCCTGAAATCAACGCCATAAATATTATTTGCATTCCACCAGTCCCAGGCTACTTTCCCCGGTTTGATCCAGTCGGTCTCTTTCAGTCTGTTGGGCGCTGCCAGTTTAAATACCATGTTACTCTCAATCAGTCCGCCATCATCTTCAGATATAATAAATACCCTCCAGGGGAACGTTCGTGTACCAGCTGTCTTTGCAATATAATCCTTTGTCCTGGTCACAAACAGGTCCCGATCGCTTTTAAGCATCTCTTCAGCAGGATAAGCGGGCCAGGTTCCTGAGATTTTACCAGATCCTCCTCCGCGAAGCCACATTCCGGGATAGTCCTCAATATCAGATTCTGTGATAAGAACATTTATATTGTTTGCCTTGAAGAGGGTTGGCAGGCTTGCCATGTGCTTCTTCTGAATAGTGTCCAGCGCGGAATAGGTAAAAACGTTTTCATTATGCGACATAAAACCTGCCTCATAAGGAAACCATGCATATGATCCCTCAGGAAACTGAATATCTGTAATCTCATTTTTAATTGTTATTGTATCTTTTAAAGAAGTCTCAAATCTGTAAGCAACGCCATCGTTGTAAGCTCTGAAATTTATCGAGAATCCTGATTTAAATGTTAATAATAGCGTATTACAATTATCAGATATCCTTGAGTTCTTATTTGCGACAACAGGCACAAGTATCTGGTCCACTTTACCCATCACAGCTTTTCTCAGGATTTCGTTTTGACCCAGTATTTTATTGTTCTCCAGGATAATACCTGCAATGACAGAATTTATTATCTCATGCCCGTGACAGGATGCTGACCATTTGATATCCGGCTCCGTATTTATTGTGACCACAATCTTACCATCAGGCGAAGTAAGCTTGTACTCTTTGGTATAGGCTGCATTTACAAAACACAGCACTATCAATAATAAAAATATCCTTTTCATTTCCTGTCGTATTATTCTTTATGATTATAAGCTTAAGATAATAATCCCGGATAGAGAATCTTCATCTCTCCCCTATAAATCGGGGCTCCATTCTCGTTCATTCTATTTCGTTTTCTTTTTCCTGCGATCAATCTCGTCTCTTATGGCAGCAGCCTGTTCATAATCTTCTTTTTTCACAGCCTCATCGATCATTTTATATAATTCCTCATCAGAGTGACTGCTGTATTTAGAGCTGGGTTCATATTTGTCCTCAGCTTCTCCGGTAGCCGATATATCTGTTTCTGAAGGGCTATTGGTCAGCTGGGCCTTTTCCAGAATATCTTCAGTTATGTATATCGGGCATCCGAATCTGAGGGCAATTGCAACAGCATCCGAGGTCCGGCTGTCGATCGAATATTCCTTTTCACCATTATTACATACAAGTTTTGAAAAGAATACACCCTCCTCAAGCTTATATATCATTACCTCAATGACTGCAATATTAAACTGATCTGCAAATTCTTTAAAAAGGTCATGAGTCAAAGGCCGGGGAGGCTCAAGGTTCTCGAGTTTTATTACAATAGCCTGAGCTTCAAATCCTCCAATGATAATTGGTATCCTTCTGTCTCCATTTTCTTCAATCAGTAAAAGCGCATAAGCCCCGGATTGAGTCTGACTATAAGAGATTCCCATTACTTTAAGCTTAATTCTCTTCATATCAATTATTTATACGCCAGTTAATTAGAGATGAATACCATGTCCAGACAAATATAAAGATAATAGAAGTATCCGTTCGGATAACTTAATCCTTTTTTTTTCAACATTTTTAAATCCTTGCCCATTTCATATCCTGAGCATTAAATTATCTTATTCCCGGCAACCTCAGAAACTCCAATTATTTATTATATAAAAAAACGAAGCAATGGTTTGTAAATTATCTATTTTATATATCTTTGCAGTCCGAAATTGAATAAATCCGCAGGGGCTAATGGAAGTTATCAGATTATTTAATCTTATACGCCTCACGGAGTAACATAACAAAAAGAGTAATGTACGCAATAGTAGAAATTGCAGGTCAGCAGTTTAAAGTAGAAGAAGGTAAAAAGATTTTTGTTCATCGTCTGGATGTTGAAGAAGGTAAAAAGATAGATTTCGATCAGGTTCTTTTAATTGACAATGATGGTAAAATAACGATTGGTGAGCCTGTCATTAAAGATGCCGTTGTGGAAGGCAAGGTTCTTGAAAATGTCAGAGGCGATAAGGTGATTGTCTTCAAGAAAAAAAGGAAAAAAGGGTACAGGGTAAAAAACGGTCACCGTCAGAATTTCACACAGGTCGAAATAATCAGCATTAACGAGAAAGCATCACCAAAGAAAGCTTCAATAAAAAAAGAAGCTGCTGTAACAACTGACGAACCTGTAAAAAAAGCTAAAGTGACTGAGAAAAAGGCTGAAGCCAAGAAGCCGGCTGCTAAAAAAGTTACCGCAAAAGCAAAAGATACTGTTTCTGAAAAACCGGCTGCTAAGAAACCGGCTGCTAAAAAACCGGCAGCAAAAAAGCCGGCTGCTAAAAAACCGGCAGCAAAAAAGCCGGCAGAAGGAAAAGCTTAAAAATAAGTTAATAAAGACATAAAAAGAATTAATCATGGCACACAAGAAAGGAGCAGGCAGTTCACGAAACGGTCGCGATTCTGAAAGCAAGCGACTGGGAGTAAAACTCTTCGGCGGGCAGAAAGCTAAAGCAGGCAACATTATTGTACGCCAAAGAGGTACCAGGCATAATCCCGGCAATAATGTGGGATTAGGAAAAGATCACACCCTTTTTGCTCTGAAGGATGGGGAGGTTGAATTCAAAAAAAGAAAAGATAACAGGACCTATGTATCGATAAATCCGGTTAACGAATAAAAGCGTACCTTAACAATTCATAACCCCAAAATTCTTTTAGAAGCAGGAAACCATTATCAGGAGTTTTTTAATACTTTTACAGCAGGCTCATACAGCCTGCTTTTTTATTAATACCGATAACATTATGCTGACAATAAACCTTATCCGTGAGAAAAAAGATCTTATAATTGAAAGACTTAAAGTAAAAAACTTTCATGCAGGGGAGATCCTCGATAAAATTCTTACGCTCGACACTTCGCGTCGTGAGATTCAGTCGAAAACAGATGCAATGCAGGGTGAAATGAACAGGATCTCAAGGGAAATCGGTTTATTGATGAAAGAAGGTAAAAAAGAGGAAGCTGAGGCTGCCAAAATAAAAACTTATAAGATCAAAGAAGATATTAAATCCCTGTCCGACAAGCTTATCCTTATTGATAACGAGCTGAAAAATGAAATTATCCTTCTTCCTAATCTCCCTCATGAGTCGGTAGCACCCGGACATGGTGCCGATGATAATGTGAAAGTACGGGAAGGTGGCACTATAAAGGAAATGCCTCTTAATGCACTGCCTCACTGGGAACTTATAAAAAAATATGATATAATTGATTTCGACCTGGGGATTAAGCTTACAGGAGCAGGATTCCCTGTATATAAAGGGAAAGGAGCCAAGCTCGAAAGGGCACTGATAAATTTCTTTCTCGATGAGGGCGTAAAAGCAGGATATACTGAAGTCATGCCACCAATAATAGTCAATGAGGATTCAGGTTTCGGCACAGGTCAGCTTCCCGACAAAGAAGGACAGATGTACCATGTTACACTCGATAATTTTTACCTTATACCTACTGCAGAAGTCCCTGTAACAAATATCTACCGTGATGCAATATTGAACGCTGATGATCTCCCTGTAAAAAATATAGCTTATACACCTTGCTTCAGGAGAGAAGCAGGCTCATGGGGAGCACACGTAAGGGGACTGAACAGGCTGCACCAGTTCGACAAAGTCGAGATTGTCCGGATAGCTCACCCCGATCATTCATATGAATCTCTAGAGGAGATGGTAACACATGTGGAAGGTCTTATTAAAAAGCTTGATCTGCCGTACCGTATTCTCAGGCTCTGTGGGGGCGACATGTCTTTTACTTCTGCTCTTACATATGATTTTGAAGTTTGGTCAGGAGCGCAGAAAAGATGGCTTGAAGTAAGTTCTACATCAAACTTTGAATCTTTCCAGGCAAACAGATTGAAATGCAGGTTTAAAGATAAGGGTGGCAAACAGACCCGGCTGGTTCATACACTGAACGGCAGCGCACTTGCTCTGCCTAGAATCGTTGCTGCATTACTTGAAAATAATCAGTCTGATTCAGGAATAAAAGTGCCTGAGGCTCTTGTACCTTATACCGGGTTTGACATAATCAACTAAAAATTAACCGCAAATGGCGTAAAGTGATGGATGGATAAAACCCGTCAATCATATATCTATGCAGGACTGGCAATATTTTTCTGGTCGACTGTTCCCACAGCTTTCAAGATAAGCCTCGCAGAGCTTGGTATTCTTCCTGTGCTCACTATCGCTTCCGTGACTTCTGCAACAGTGCTGTTAATTGTTCTGGCATCCGGTGGAAAAATAAAACTCATAAGTAAATTTACGGGAAAGGAATTTTTAAGCTCGGCGTTACTTGGGTTCATTAATCCGTTCATTTATTACCTGATATTACTGAAAGCATATCAGATTCTGCCAGCACAGGTGGCTCAGCCTTTAAACATGATCTGGCCAATAATTCTTGTATTCCTTTCTGTCCCGCTACTGGGGCAGAAAATTAAGGCTAAAAGCTTTGTTGCCTTGTTTATAAGCTTTGCCGGTGTTTATATAATTGCATCACAGGGTACTCTTTTCAGCCCGGGTCACGCCGACATTAGAGGAGTATTACTGGCGACTGGCAGTTCAGTATTCTGGGCTTTTTATTTTGTACTTAATGTCAGGGATAAGAGAGACGAAGGTGTTAAACTATTCCTTAACTTTTTGTTTGGTTCCATATATCTTATAGTTGCCCTTATCATAACCGGAGCTTTTCCTGAAAGTATCTCAGGCATTAAAAGTGTTGCAGCATCAATTTATACGGGAATCTTTGAAATGGGTATAACCTTTTATTTCTGGCTTAAGGCACTTCAGCTGGCACCATCTACGGATAAGGTAAGTAATCTTGTATACCTTGCTCCTTTTTTTTCTCTTGTTTTAGTACACTTTATTCTGCATGAACCCGTTTATTATACTACTCCGGCTGGATTAATCCTGATAATTTCGGGGATCTGGATGCAGAGCCGGAAACCTTCAAGGACTTAATTTGTTATATTTGAACGTGTAAAACAGAACAGGCAATGAAAAAGATTTTATGTGTAGTTGTAATCTTAGCGGGCATTATTTCATCCTGTAAAAAAGATCCTATTCCAGTTTCCGGAGTTACCGATGAAATGGCCAGGGACTCCTTGTATTATATAATGAAAATATGGTATTACTGGTACGATTTAATGCCAGTGATTACAAAGGAGAATTATTCCGATCCTTATGAGCTGCTCGAGGCAATGAGATATTATCCGACCGACAGGTGGAGCTTTGTTGCAGACTATGACGAGTTTATTGCTGAAATGCAGGGCACATTTGTTGGTCATGGTATAAGGGTCGGACTTGATAATGACAATAAAGCCAGGATTGCTATGATCTATAAAAACTCCCCGCTGTACGCATCAGGAGTGCGACGAGGATGGATCATTAAAGATCTTAATGGAAAGGATCTTGCGGCTATTTTGCTTGCAAATGATGCTGCAGCTTATAATGATGCATTTGGTCCTTCTACTGAAGGCATAACCAATACTTTTATCTTTGGCCGCACGGGAAAAGCTGACACAACAATCACTTCAACCAAATCAACCTTTACCATCAATTCTGTCATCCTGTATGATACTCTGCACCTTTCAACCGGAGTTGCCGGTCATATTGTATTTGAATCATTCATTAAACCTTCTGAACAGGAACTGTTAACTGCATTTGCTTATTTCAAAGCCATGAATATTAATAACCTCATTCTCGATTTAAGGTATAATTCCGGGGGTTATCTCTATATAGGACAGGAACTTGCCAGCTATATTGCAGGCGACGACAAAGCAGGGACAACATTTGCCGCTTTGTTGTATAATAATAAGAACCTGATTCAAAACACAACATATCCTTTTATCGTCACACCTTCCTCGCTGGCACTTCCGAAAATTGTTGTCATCACTACCAGGCTAACAGCTTCTGCAAGTGAGGCTGTAATGAACGGATTAAAACCTTATGTTAACATAATAGCCGTTGGAGATACTACAAACGGTAAACCAACAGGAATGAACGGGTGGGCATGTGCTAAAAAATATTTCTTCTGGCCGGTTACTTTCCAGGTTGTAAACGCTTTGAATGAAGGCGATTATTTCGATGGAATCCCCCCTGACAGGATTGCCAATGATGATATTACCCATGATTTCAATGACCGGAATGAAGAGTGTCTGAAGGAAGCTATCAGTTACCTGGAAACCGGAGCTTTTTCTGCCAAAGGAACTTCTGCATTCAGGCGTCATGTGTCGTTTTCCGAGAAACCATCATGGATGAATAATACTTTTATTCTTGACAAATAAAATAATACTTCAGTTATTTGAAGGGAAAACTTAAAGAGAGAATCATACTTGGGATTGATCCCGGAACCAATACCACGGGTTATGGTGTTATTAAGGTGGCAGGCCGGGATCCCATACTTGTTACTATAGGTCTTATTGACTTATCCAAGTTTGGTGATCATTACCTTAAGCTAAAACATATTTATGAAAGAACCCTGGGTATTATCGACGAATATCACCCAGACGAACTGGCAGTTGAAGCTCCGTTTTATGGTAAAAATGTTCAGTCGATGCTTAAACTGGGCCGGGCCCAGGGTGCCGCTATAGCCGCAGCATTAAGTCGTTCATTACCGATATTTGAATATGCCCCCAGGAAAATAAAAATGTCAATAACAGGACAGGGAGCCGCTTCAAAGGAACAGGTAGCTTCCATGCTGATGCATATACTCAAATTCAAGGAATCAGATTTAAAACTAGATGCTACTGATGGTCTTGCAGCAGCATTATGCCATTTTTACCAGACAAATAAAATATCATCAGAAAAGGGTTATTCCGGATGGAAAGATTTCATGAAAAAAAATCCAGAGAGAATTAAATAAAATTGACCCCCTTAAACCACTGCAACGGCCAATGCAGCCACACTGACTTTCACATTTTCAATTTTGAGCAGTTCATTGGCGCACGATTCAATTGTCGACCCGGTAGTAATCACGTCATCTACCAGCAACAAATGCTTCCCTTTAACGTCTTCTTCAGCAGTAACGGTAAAAATACCTTCAACATTTAACCATCTCTCATATCGGGATCTTCTTGTCTGGGTCCCTGTTTTTGAATTTCTTTCAAGCAGGGTTCTGCCGACAGGTAATCCAGTAACTTCTGACAATCCGTCTGAAATAAGTTCGCTCTGGTTAAAGCCCCGGGTTCTTTTTTTTGACGGGTGAAGAGGAACAGGAATTATCATATTGATTCCCTCCAGAAAGTCTGACCGGGTTAAAGATAATCCATATAATTTGCCAAGCTCATAACCTATTTCCCTGATACCGTTGTACTTGAGGTTATGTATCAGCTTTCTGATCCGGCTGTCCCTGTTATAAAATGATAATGCCGCAGCCTTTTCTATAATACACCTGCCCCAGAAAAGCTGCTCGACCGGATTGTCTTTTTCAAGATGGTAATTTGTCCTTGGGATCATAACATAACATTCGGTGCAGATTATCTTTTCATTTCTCAAAAGATGATCTCCACAGGCATAACAAAGCCGTGGAAAAAGCAGGCTTATAAAATCATCAAGCAATTCTGGCATATAACTCATGCAGCGAGCAGAATTATTTATATAAAGATATAAAAATAAAATAAATCAGAACTCCTTTGAGAAACTTAGAGATCTCCTTTGTGACCCTTTGTGGTAAAAGAAAAAATCACCACAAAGTCGCACAAAGTATTTCACAAAGGAACGCTAAGGTTCCCTATAATAGGAAAAATAAGATTTTATCAGATCCAGGAAATGAATTAAAATTCCAGCTTTTCGATGATCTTTTCTGCGATTTCCTTAAACTCCTCAGGTGTGAATTTAAGCTTCGGGTTTTTGAAGTTTATATCCTCCATCGAATCCATAGGAACAAGATGAATATGGGCATGGGGCACCTCCAGTCCGAGGATTGCTATTCCTATCCTGTTGCACGGGAAAGCAGCCCTTATTGCCTTTGCTATTTTTTTGGAGAAAAGGATTAGTCCTGACAGTTTTTCATCATCAAGATCAAAAATATAATCTGTTTCCTGTTTAGGGACAACAAGGGTATGCCCTGCCTTCAGAGGATTAATGTCGAGGAAGGCAAAATATCTTTCATCCTCAGCGACCTTATAACAAGGTATTTCGCCTTTAATGATTCTGGTAAATATAGTTGCCATGATGATAGGAAAGTATTTATCTGCTATGAAATAGAAATGATCTCAAAAGGGATTATCCCGGAAGGGACAGTAATGCTGACCACATCTCCTACCTTTTTGCCTATAAGCCCCTGGGCTATAGGGGAATTAACTGCCAGTTTCCCGATTTTAAGATTAGCTTCACTTTCAGGAACCAGCTGATATTCCATAATGCTGTTATTTACTTTATTCCTGATCTTTACCTTATTCAGTATTCTGACAGTTGATGTGTCTATTTTGGATTCATCAATAATTCTTGATCTGGCAACAATATCTTCCAGCTTCGATATCTTCATTTCGAGCATTCCCTGAGCCTCTTTGGCTGCGGCATATTCAGCATTCTCCGTAAGGTCGCCTTTATCCCTGGCATCGGCTATCAACCTTGATATCATTGGTCGTTCAACAGTCCTGAGCTGCTCAAGTTCATCTTTCAACTTTTGAAGACCCTCTTCCGTAACGTATAAAACCTCTGACATTTTTCCTTATAAGATTTAAAAAATAAGAAGAATTCCAGGTTTCCCGGAACTCTTCGTAAGACAAATATACAAAATATTTAAATTAATTACAAAAAAAACCTGAAAATAAGTTTATTATAAGAACCTCATTCCCAAATTATAACCCTACCTGTACTTGCTCCCGGCTTTCCGTGTAGTAGTTGCACTTTTTTTTCTTTTATTCTTGTATCTTGAGTTGGCATCCCTGACGTTTTGCTTCATACGCGCCTTAACCTCAGGTGTTTGTATTTCAAGTGATCTTTGTTGGTTCTCCTTTATGTATTTTTGAGAATCTTTTCTGCGCTTTCTATCCTTAGCTTTTTGCTCTTTCTTTGCTTTTTCAGCAGATCTTGGTCCCTTGATCTTTACTTTTTTTGTTTTTAAAGGACTTTTTTTTGAGGCAGATCTGGATTGTTTGGGAGCCGGAGCCCTTTCAAATGACTGCGCCTCACAAAAAGCTAATGACAAAGAAATAAGAATTATAAAAACAAATAGCTTTCTTACATGCAAATTATTCATAACAGGACTTTTACAATAAATTTAAGTTATATAGCGTTAATTTCCCGGTAACAGTACTAATTTTGAGAATTATTCAGTACGGGATGGCTAATGGATCAAAAATAAGATTTTTTTTCTTTATTCCCATAATTGCTTTAATGCTTGTTGCCTGCAGCAAAAAAGAGAATGATGTTATACCATATACTACTGTAAATTTCACTATTGATCTGCACGACCCTGAGTTTGTAAGCCTTACATCTATATTCGGGTCAGCATACGTAGATTACAATACCAATAACTGGGGAATTTATTCAGCCGGATTCAATAATAACGGGATTATTGTTTTTTCGGGTCCTGATAAATATTATGCTTACGACCGCACATGTCCTCATGATTATGCTGTCAATGGATTAAGCGTTAAGGTAAATATTGACTTTACCGAGGCAATCTGTCCAAGATGCAGCACACATTATTCACTTTCAGGGGGCTACCCAATTTCCGGCCCTGGGAAATATTATCTTAAAGATTATAACACAAGTTTCGACGGAAGATATATTTCAGTCTGGAACCACTAGAACAGGACTTACTTTTAGAACAATTTTAATACCTGTAATGATCTGGTTTATAAGGACCTGCAGGAGGCACTCCAATATAATCTGCCTGTTCTTTTGTTAACCTGGTCAGTTTTACACCCAGCTGATCGAGGTGAAGTCTTGCCACTTCTTCGTCGAGATATTTTGGGAGCCGGTAAACACCAATTTTATAATCATTATTCCACAGATCAATCTGCGCCAGTGTCTGGTTACTGAAAGAGTTGCTCATCACAAATGAAGGATGACCTGTAGCACAGCCAAGATTGACAAGCCTTCCTTCTGCAAGGATGAATATTGCATGACCATCGGGAAATATATATTTGTCTAGCTGTGGTTTGATATTTAATTTCCTGACATTATCAAGCGCATTCAAATTGTCGACTTGTATCTCATTATCAAAATGCCCTATGTTGCATATAATAGCCTGATCTTTCATCATCTTCATATGCTCTGTAGTGATAATATCCCTGTTACCTGTTGCTGTCACATAAATATTTCCTTCGTTAAGAGAATCTTCAATAGTCTTTACTTCATAACCCTCCATTGAAGCCTGCAGAGCACAGATAGGATCGATTTCAGTTACAATTACCCTGGCTCCGTATGCTTTCATCGACTTTGCACATCCCTTACCAACGTCGCCATATCCGCAGACTACAACTACTTTACCGGCGATCATCACATCGGTGGCTCTTTTTATTCCGTCGGCGAGTGATTCACGACAGCCGTAAAGGTTATCAAATTTAGATTTAGTAACAGAGTCATTTACATTTATGGCCGGTACCAGTAATTCATTGTTCTCAAGCATCTGGTATAATCTATGAACCCCGGTGGTTGTCTCTTCCGAGATACCTTTCATCTCTTCAACAACACGATGCCATTTGCCAGGTTCATTAACCAGAAGCTCCTTTAACGTTGCCAGAATTATAGATTCCTCCCTGTTTGACGGTTTTTTATCAAGAATCAAAGGATCATTTTCAGCCTTATATCCAAGGTGAACAAGCAGAGATGCGTCACCGCCATCATCTACAATAAGGTTTGGCCCTTTGCCTTCGGGGAATGAGAGTGCCTGTGCTGTACACCACCAGTATTCTTCAAGAGTTTCGCCTTTCCATGCAAAGACAGGTATACCGGCAGCAGCTATTGCAGCGGCAGCATGATCCTGAGTGGAAAATATATTACAGCTTGCCCATCTTATATCGGCACCCAGCTCCTTAAGTGTTTCTATGAGGACCGCCGTTTGTATTGTCATGTGAAGGGACCCTGTTATGCGGGCACCTTTTAAAGGTTTTTCAGCCGAATATTTCTTTCTGATTGCCAGAAGACCCGGCATCTCTTTTTCTGCTATTTCAATCTCTTTCCTGCCAAAATCGGCCAGGGAAACATCTTTTATTTTATAATGCATTTTATCTAAAACTAAGTTCATAAATCAATAAAATTGAGAATACAAAGATAATAAAAAAAGACCTTTTTTCAGGTCAGTAACTTTAGGGTATTGGCTTTATCCAGCTCCATCTGGCTGGCAAGTTGTTTTATTGTATCAAATTTTATTTCGTCACGTAACCGGTAACGGAAAATTACCTCAATTTCCTTACCATAAATATCGGTCTCAAAATTGAAAATATTTACCTCTATTGTCCTGTTTTCCGTTGTCTTATTTACTGTCGGATTCTTACCAATGCTGAGCATTCCGGGTTTTCTGATATTATCTGTCACCACTTCAACGGCATAAACCCCGTCACCCGGTATAAGCTTATAAAAATAATCCGGTTTTATATTGGCTGTAGGAAAGCCTATTTCCCTTCCAATCTTTCTGCCCTCAATAACTTTGCCCTTAAGGGAGTAGTTATATCCAAGCCACTTTGCAGCTTTTTCGATATCTCCCTTAAGTAACGAATCACGTATCAGTGAGGAGCTAATTGCACCCTCCTCAGTATGAAGCCCGTGAAGCTGTTCAACTTTAAATCCCATCGACGCAGCACACCCATTTATTGTTTTAAAATTTCCCTCGCCCCTGTATCCGAAATGATGGTCGTAGCCAATTATCAGATGTTGTGTCCCTATTTTCTTCACCAGGACTTCCTCAACAAAATTACATGCCCTGATCCTGCTGAAAGGCCGGGTAAAATCAATAATAATCAGGTGGTCAACATGAGCTTTTTCAAGTAAATTTATTTTTTCTTCAATTGAGGAAAGAAACGAAAGTCCCTCCCTGTTCTTATCGAGAACAAGACGGGGATGAGGATGAAATGTGATCACTACCGATTCTCCTTTAAAATCACGTGCGCTTTTGACCAGATAGTCGATTAGAACACGGTGTCCGCGATGAACACCGTCAAAGATCCCCATTGTAACCACCGGAGAATTCAGTTTCAGATCGTTATATCCTTTATGAATTATCATACCTGGAAATTATGTTTGCAAAATTAGCAAAGCCATGTAGATATAGAATTATTTTATGATTTAGTTTTTGTACTTTTATAGAAAGATCCTCATCAGGGAGTTTTATGAGTATTGCAAAATTTTACCAGGCAGATCCATGGCTGAAGCCATTTGTAAGCACAATTGATGCCCGCTATAACAGGTGCAATTCGAGGGAAAAGGAGCTGACAGGTAACCGAACCCTTTCAGAATTTGCAATGGGGCACCATTACTATGGACTTCACAGGAGAAATAACAGTTGGATTTTCAGGGAGTTCGCACCCAATGCAACAGCTCTCTTTATAACCGGCACTTTCACCGGATGGAAAGAAATGCCGGATTTCATGTTGAAAAGGATCAACAGCTATGGCGACTGGGAGGTAATTCTCCCTCCGGAAGCACTGAACCATGGTGATCTTTTCAAACTGTCAGTTCATTGGGAAGGAGGTAAAGGAGAACGCATACCATCTTATGCAAACCGTGTTGTGCAGGATGAAAATACAAAGATTTTTAGTGCACAGGTATGGGATCCCGAAAAATCCTATAAATGGGAAATAACAGATTTTATGCCGCCCGGTGCCACACCTGTCATCTATGAATCACATGTTGGTATGGCCACCTCAGAAGAGAAGACCGGAACCTATCGTGAATTTCGTGAAAATGTAGTTCCCATAATAGCTCAGGCCGGGTACAATACCATACAGCTTATGGCAATTCAGGAACATCCTTTCTACGGATCTTTTGGTTATCATGTCTCAAATTTTTTTGCAGCTTCTTCACGATTTGGAACACCGGAAGAACTCAAGGAACTTATTGATTCAGCACATAAGGCAGGGCTTCGGGTTATTATGGATCTGATCCATTCTCATTCTGTTAAGAATATTAATGAAGGCCTCGGCCTTTTTGACGGATCGCCGGGGCAGTATTTCCATGTCGATCATCGACGCAATCACAGAGCCTGGGATTCCTTGTGCTTTGATTACGGTAAAGATAATGTTATCCACTTTCTCCTGTCAAACTGCCGCTACTGGCTCGAAGAGTATAAATTCGACGGATTCAGGTTTGACGGTGTAACCAGCATGATATATTATGATCATGGCCTGGGAAAAAACTTTACTTCTTATAGTGACTATTTTGACGGTGGTCAGGATACAGATGCTCTGGTCTATCTTTTTCTTGCCAATAAGATGATACATGAATATAAACCTTCGGCACTGACGATAGCCGAAGAGATGAGCGGGATGCCCGGAATTGCATCTGATACTGCTAAAAGAGGTTATGGCTTCAACTACCGGCTTTCTATGGGGGTTCCTGATTTCTGGATAAAACTTATAAAAGAAAAACCCGATGAGGAATGGGATATGGGGATGCTAATGCATGAGCTGACCCAGCACAGGCCGGAAGAGAAGATCATCTCTTATTGTGAATCACACGACCAGGCTCTTGTTGGAGATAAAACTCTTATATTCAGAATGTTAGATGCTGAGATGTATACCGGAATGTCGAAATCATACCATAGTTTTTCGATGGATCGGGGTATTGCTCTCCATAAAATGATCAGACTTCTCACATTCAGCACCGCAGGAGGAGGTTACCTCAACTTCATGGGGAATGAATTCGGTCATCCGGAATGGATTGATTTTCCGCGTGAAGGTAATAACTGGAGCTATAAATATGCAAGGAGACAATGGCACCTTGTTGAGAACCAGGATCTTAAATACCAGTTCCTGGCCAGATTCGATAAATTAATGGTTAAGTTGCAAAAAGAGTACAAAATACTTGATGATCTTTATATTAACAGGATATTTGAAAACAGCCACGACAAAGTGATCGCTTTTATGAGAGGGAATCTGTTGTTTGTATTTAATTTTCACCCTGTTCAGTCATTTTCTGATTATGGAATACCGATAAAAGGGAAATTTAAAGTACTCATCGATTCGGATGATCCGTATTTAGGAGGTTTTGACCGCTTTGACAGAAACAGTGTTTATTCTTCTATTAAAAAAGCAGAAAGACGCACTCTTAATGTGCCTTTCTATTTATTTCTGTATCTTCCTTCCCGGACAGCACTTGTCTTTAAAGAGGAGGCTCTCAGAAAAGCAACAGATATTTAGTCGATCCAGCGTAACAGGTAAAAATCCTGTTTATGAGGCAGATCCGGATGCTTTGGATAAATCCTGATGCCATAAAAGAAAGTACCAGCCTTCTCTGGTATCAGGTTCGCCCTGTAAAGGCATTTCCCGCTTTTACAACTAACAATAACAAATTCCTTGCTGGCCACAAATTCATGCTCTCCATACTTATTCATGTGAGTAATGATAAATTCAACGCCGACATTTTCTGTAGGAATTTTCTTTATATTCAATGCGATTTCTGCCTTATAGTCATGGCCTGAATGATATACTTTCTCAGAAGGACTTTCAAAGCTGTAATTCAGGACTTCAATATTGTCCCACTCATCCCTCATCCTCTGCTTCCATGCGGCCATCTCTTTTGCCTTTTCAAAATCATCAGCTATCAGATATTTACTTCTCACATAAAGCTTTGAATAATATTTCTCCACATAATCATCCAGCTGTCGTTTCATTGTAAATTCTGGTGCTATTTTTACCATTGTATTTTTTATAAGGCTGATCCATTCAACAGGTACCCCCTGATCGTTGAATGAATAATATGCCGGGATTATCTCATATTCAAGCATATTGTAAATAGTTTCAGCATCCACATCGTCCTGCAGAACCTGGTTGTCAAAAACTTTTTTCTTTGGAAGAGCCCATCCGGCAAAAGCCCTATAACCTTCAACCCACCAGCCGTCGAGAACGCTGAAATGAATTGTGCCGTTCATAACGGCTTTTTCGCCGCTGGTACCTGAAGCTTCCAGGGGTCTTGTGGGCGTATTTAACCAGATATCGACACCTCTTACCAGATATTTTGCAAGTTCTATATCATAGTTCTCCAGGAAGATCACCTTACCAGTAAACTGAGGCATTTGAGACACTTCAAATATCCTTTTTATAAGATCCTGCCCTCCGCCATCATTTGGATGAGCTTTCCCGGCATAAAGAAACTGAACCGGTTTGTCAGGATTATTTACAATACGTTCAAGTCTGTCAAGATCTCTGAATAGCAGAGAAGCTCTTTTATAGGTGGCAAAACGACGGGCAAAACCTATAGTAAGTGCCTTTTCATCAAGATGGGTGCTGATATTGAGAAGAGTCCTCGGACTTACATGCCTGTCCATCATATCTGTCTGAAGCCGTTTCCTGATATTTTCAAAAAGATTCCTTTTCAGGCTTTTCTTAACCTCATAGATATGTTTGTCTTCTATATTATAAAGTTTTTCCCAGAGACTACGATCGGTCTGGTCAAAATTATCTGCACCGGTGATTTCTTTATAAATCTCTTTCCACTCATGTGCTGTCCATGTAGGGTGATGTACTCCATTTGTGACATATCCGATAAAGAGTTCCTCTTTAAGATAACCAGGCCATAATTTATTGAACATCCCCTGGCTCACTTCCCCGTGGAGTTTACTCACACCGTTTACTTCCTGCGACATACGCGTGGCCAGGAAGCTCATATTAAATTTCCTGTCCACGTCGCCTTCACAACGACCCAGAGACATCAGGTAATCCCATGTTATATTAAGCCGGCTGTGATAATGAGATATATATTTCCTGAGAAGATCTTCATCAAAGGCATCATGACCTGCCGGAACCGGAGTATGTGTCGTAAACAGAGTCGATGCTCTTACAGCTTCAAGTGCCTGATTAAAGGTAAGGTGATTCTCATCAATCATCGTTCTTAACCTTTCTAGGCTGATGAATGCTGAATGGCCTTCGTTACTATGATAAACATCGGGTTTAAGGCCCATAGCCACCAGGGCTCTGATACCTCCAATACCAAGAATAAGTTCCTGACGCAGTCTGTTCTCAATATCGCCCCCGTAGAGATAATGAGTTATTGTACGATCTTCAGCTGAATTATCCTCAAGATCCGTATCAAGAAGTATAAGCCTGACTTTACCAACCATAGCTTCCCATACACGAATCTTAACAGTTCTCCCAGGCCATACCAGGCTGACAGACAGATGACTGCCATCCCTGTCCTTGACAGGATTAATCGGCAGTCTTGAAAATTCTTCAGCTTCGTAAACAGTGAGTTGTTCACCTTTTGGGCCTATTTTTTGCCTGAAATATCCGTATCTGTAAAGAAGACCTATTCCCGTAATATTATAATTTGAATCGCTGGCTTCTTTCAGATAGTCCCCAGCAAGTATCCCAAGACCCCCGGAATAAATTTTCAAACAGGGATGTATCCCGAACTCCATGCTGAAATAAGCTACATAAGGTTTATCCTTATCATCCGGACGATTTATATACTCTTTGAATGCCTTTGCAACTTTTTCGAGGTCTGCAACAAATTCTTCATCATCTTCCAGTACCAGCAATCTCTTATAATCAATTTTTTCGATAAGGAGTTTAGGATTGTGTTTCACCTCTGACCATAGTGAAGGATCCATCCTTTTAAAGATTAATTCTGCCTCGTAGTTCCACGACCACCAGAGATTATTAGCAAGAACATTAAGAGCAGCTAGTCTTTCCGGCACATCACTCATCACATATATATCTTTCCATACAGGTACCTGGTGCGGTTTACGAACAACAAGTCCGGGAGCTTCAACAAAGCTTACAAAATCCCTGGGTTCCCTGCGTCTTTCACTGCTCTTGTTAAGCGCAATATCATAAGCAGTGAAATAATGCTTAACGAGACTGTCCCACATTGCTATTCTCGATATCTCATGAGCTTTTATCCTGGCTTTCTTTTTCTCCTCTTCACCAAGACTCATAAAAAGCATAATGAAATTTCTGATATCTGATATGACTTTTGCTTCATTATCATCGGTCCTCTCAATCACGGTGATACCGTTTCCGGGATTTTCAAAATATTCCCGTACCCATAGGCCAAAACCGGAAAGGTCAGTTGTGATTGTCGGTATTGAGAACATAAGGCTCTCCAGAGGTGTATAACCCCATGGTTCATAATATGACGGGAATACTGTAAGGTCAAAACCGATAAGAAGATCATAATATGGCAGGTTGAATATCCCGTCGTTGCCGTTAAGGTAACATGGCACGAAAATTATTTTAACCTGTGATTTCTGATCGTTATGAAGATTGTTGGCACCAATTCTTTGAAGGACAGGATCGCTTTCAGGATAATGCAGGCTGTGAGTAAGATAACGGTCACCACCATTGGCAGGACCATTGTTGTAGAGAATATCAATCAGATCCTGACGTGGTCCTTTATGATAGGCTGGCATCAGAAGAAACGCCACACACTCTTTCTCAAGCTTATCCTTTTTATTCAACTCGCCCAGGGAATCAATATAAATATCCACTCCTTTATTTCTGAACTCATACCTGCCGCTGTTTGCCACCATTATGCAATCATCAGCCAGTTCATAGCCCAGAACAGCCTCAGCAACTGTTTTAAGCCTCATCCTTGCTGTTTGTCTTTTTTCCCTAAAAACATCACTGGCAGGTACAAATGAATCTTCAAATCCATTTGGCGTTACGATATCGACATCCTTTCCCAGGAAATGGCTGCATTCCCTAGAAGTTAATTCACTGACGGTTGTAAATACATCTGCTTCTGCGGCTGATGTTTTCTCAAGGGATTGCTTGGCAACAATGTTAAATTCCCTCGCTATCTGACCCGGAATATATTCTTTCATTTTGCCGTATAAAGGTCTGTTATTACCTGCTATACAGCGGCCAAGAACAGTAGCATGGGAAGTAAACGAAGTGGCGATCCATGGTGCCATTTTCTTCAGATACAGAATACCTGTTCCTGTCATCCATTCATGGAACTGTGCAACTATGTTAAGATGTTCCTGATAGAAAGTAGTAAAACTCTCTATCAGTTTGCCGGCAGCATATCCAAAAAGAGCAGGCTCCACATAATCCCATTGACCTGAAATGCTGTCAAGTTTATAGGTCTCCCAGAATTTTGCAAATATCTCATCCTGCTGTCCGAAATAAGGCGTGAAATCTATAAGCATCACAATGGGCTTTCCTGCAATATTCCATCTCCCGATTTTCACCCTCAGGCCTTCCTTGTCGGCCCGTGCCCTCCACTCAGCATATAATGATTCGTCGGGAATAAATTCCGGATTTTTGATATCTTCCCTCCAGACATCTGGACCAATAAGTATATAATTATCACCTACTTCATCAACAATATTCAAGGCCTTTGTTGAAATCACCGTATGGATTCCCCCAACCTTGTTGCATACTTCCCAACTGGTTTCAAAAATAAAATCAACCTTCATATTCAGGATTATAATTTAAAAAGGATTCTTATTATTCAAACTTATTTCTTTTTTACTGTTTTTTTAACTTTCGCGGTTGTACTTCTTTTTGTAGTGGATCTCTTTGGAGCACTCTTTTTTATTGTCTTTGGCTTTACCCTTGAGGAGGATTTTTTTATCGGCGGCTTTTTTGAAGCCGATTCAGCAATAAGTTGATGAGCCAGGTCTTTTAAAGAAGGCTTAGTTAATCTTTTCGAAGCAGCACTTGTTCCGGGTTTTGCTTTTCCGGTTTTTTTCTCAAGTTTTTCTATCAGAGCAATGTGTTGTTTAATTACATCATCCTTATCCTTTATGATTGCCTCAAGTTTTGCAATCTGCATTTGCTCATCTGTATCGGGAAAATATCTTTTTATTCTTATCTCAAAATCGCTTAACACATTCATATAATTCATAAAAGCGTCATAGGGAGTCTCATATGGATTAAAATATGCATGTACGGCCCCATCAGAGAAGAATTTAGTTGCCATGTAATAAAAATGGTCGCTCGACTGAAGATATTCCCAGTCTTTATTCATCAGTTCATCGTTGCATTTTTCTACCTTGTCGGATAGTGAATAGAGTTTATCAAGGGCAGCCACCTGAAGTTCATTACCCGTCCAGGCAGTAATATCTCTCTCCTCGTCAGCCCATGATATAGGTGAAGGAACACTGATAGCTGATACCGGTTGTAATGTATCCGCCACTTCGGATGGTGTCATAAATTTAAGTGGTGTCTTTTTAAGGATGGCTCCGGGTAAGTGTTGAAGAAAATCAAATATCCCCGACTCTTTCCAGTTATGCTCACCAAATGTTTCATAATCGATAAATATATTGACAAGTTCACTTTTTGGAGCCACTTTATTAAGCCACGAAGCATACTTATCTGCAGTTAAGGGCCATGCACTCCAATTTTTATTTGAGAATCTGAAGGCAATATCATCACTCAGGACAAAATTTCTCAGCAACACCTTAAGTCGTGGATTAATAACGTTGCAGTAGAGGTAATTAGGACTTTTCCATCCGAGAACATGCTTGGCTCCCTCAGTTAACATTGCCTTGAAACCCATATCTGCCACCCACGAACCTATTGTATCGGAATATATTAATTCAGTATTACGGAAGGCAGTAGTTTCAACTCCAAGGTATTTTCTCATCATTTCCCTGTGCATTTCCACCTGTTTTTCAAAGTGATTCTGGCTTTTAAGAGAGGCGAGTGAATGAGAATTTGTTTCAGCAATGAATTCCACCATGCCTGTATCAGCAAGCTGCCTGAATGATTCAAGTACTTCCGGTGCATAAAGTCTGAACTGGTTGATAGCAATTCCTGAAATTGAGAAAGCAATTTTAAACTTTCCTTTATACTTCTGTATAAGGTCAAGAATGATCTTATTGGCAGGCAGATAGCACTTGTCTGCCACTTTTCTCATGATAGTTTCATTTGAAAAATCATCATAATAATAATGATCGTGCCCCAGGTCGAAAAACCTGTAGCGCTTCAGACGGAAGGGCTGATGAACCTGAAAATATAAGCATATCGCTTTTTTAGCTGCTGCACTCATATTAAAAATACTTATTTATTCCAAATTACTCTTTCGTAAATATCTCTTACATGCCTGGCTGAATTATCCCATTTAAGCCTGATAACTTCTTCCTTACCGTTTCTGATAAACATACTGGCCAGAGCAGGATAGTTCAGAATCCCATAAATAGCATCAGCCATTGCGTCAATATCCCAGAAATCGGTTTTAACGGCATGTGTTAGTATTTCTGCGACACCAGACTGTTTACTGATGATAACAGGCACATTTGATTGCATTGCTTCCAGAGGAGAGATCCCGAATGGCTCTGATACTGAAGGCATTATATAAACATCGCTCATTTCGAGCATAGTAAAGACATCCCGTCCCCTGAGAAAGCCAGTAAAATGAAATCTGTCAGTAATTTTAAGAGAGGCAGCTCTTCTCATCATCCTTTCCATCATGTCGCCCGAGCCAGCCATGACAAACCTTACATTGTTCATAACTTTCAGGACTTTATACGCGGCTTCAATAAAATATTCAGGTCCTTTCTGGAGTGTTATTCTGCCCAAAAAAGTGACAATCTTTTCATCAAATCCCTTGCTAACCTCAGAATTATCAGGGACACTGACCTGTTCCACTGCATTATATACAGTTTCAACTTTATCTGGATGAATATTATACCTGTTTATTACAATATCCCTTGTCAGGTTACTTACAGTTATGATTTTAGAGGCAGCGTCCATTCCGTTCTTTTCGATCCGATAAACATCGGGATTTACATTTCCTCCGCTTCTGTCGAAGTCGGTGGCATGCACATGGATAACGAGAGGCTTTCCTGACACTTCCATAGCTGCAATTCCGGCAGGATAGGCAAGCCAGTCGTGGGCATGTATTACATCAAATTCGACTTCTTCGGCAATTACAGATGCTACAATTGAATATTTATAAATCTCGCCAAGCAGGTTATTATCGTACCTGCCTGAAAAATCTACCGTCCCCTGGTTGTTTATCTGAACAAAAAGTCTGTGTCCTGAGATTTCATAAGATATCTTACGCCAGAAATCTTCCGGGTCAATATATGGGACAATCCTGGAGGAGATTTCAATTTTTTCCACTGGCCTTCGTGTCCCCTTATAATAAATCTGTTTGAATGTAACAGGTACTTTATTTGCACCGATAAGCCGTACTATGCTTTGATCTTCGTCGCCCCAGGCTTTTGGAACCACAAAGATAACTTCAAGGTTATCAAGCGTAGCCATACCCTTGGTGAGGCCATAACTGGCAGTACCTAATCCACCGGAAATATGAGGAGGAAATTCCCAACCAAACATCAGCACACGCATATTCAACCAGTATTAAATATTTGAATATTTCTTTTCCAGCAGGTTAATTATTCTCAAGACTTCAGCAACGCTCCATGCCTGAGATATTGCTCCGCGTGGTGAATGTGGAGGATCTCCGTCATGTATCTCTGAAAGAGTAGTAAGACCATGGTCACTCATCACCTCTTCCAGACCATAAATAAGGCTTTTTACCTTCTGAACACCCTGTTTGTCATAGACTCTGAGCCATCCCTCGCAGAAGGGTCCGTACAGCCATGGCCAAACTGTTCCCTGGTGATAAGCATTGTCCCTTTCCTCCTGGTTACCAATGTATTTTCCTTTATATAGTTTGTTCCCGGGGGAAAGGGTTCTGAGTCCCCTTGGTGTTACGAGAACTTGTTCAGCCAGATCAAGGACCTTCTTCATCTGTTCCTTATCCAGCAAAGAGAATGGCATTGACACAGCCATTACCATATTAGGTCTGATGAAAAAGTTACTCCCTTCTTCATCATTCACATAATCAGCCAGGTATCCCATTTTGTCGTCCCAGAAAATCTCGATAAATGATTTTTTGATCAGATCAGGCAAATATCCAAATTCTTTGATGAATTCTTTATCATTTGCAGCTTTTGCCAGTTCAAGGGCAAAGCAGACTGCATTATACCAGAGGGCATTTATTTCAACTGCATATCCATTTCTGGGAGTAACTGGGACACCATTAACAACAGCATCCATCCATGTAAGTGATTTCCCGGGAGCATCGGCATAAATAAGACCATTGTCTCTCATACGTATGTTAAATGCTGTTCCGTTTTTATATGCCCTCAGTACATCTTTGGCGGCTGCACCATATCGTTCTCCGCAATCAAAACCGCCATTAGCTTCATACTGCTGAAGTGCCCAGAAGAACCATAGCGGCGCATCCACAGAATTAAAAGCATAATGACCCCCTGTTCCCATATTTGGGAATAAGCCGTCTTTCATCCTTTCTACCTGAGTATCGAGTACTTCCCTGTAAAGCTTAAGTTTATGACGCGCCAGTGCAATACCCGGCAGGGAGATGAATGTATCGCGGCCCCACGCACCAAACCATGGATAACCTGCAATTATCAGCGTCCCTTCTCCTCTCTTCTCAACAAATTGCTGAGCAGCATTCTTCAGGCAGTTAATATAGCTGTTGCGTGGAATTTTCCCTGCTACTGTTTTTGTGAATTTAGCTTTAAATCCGCCAGGATTTTCTTCACTGGTTGAAGCTGAGAATACAAAAGAGTCACCCTTTTTCGCGTCAAGTTCAAAGAAGCCCGGGGAAAACAGGTCCTCGGAAAAATCATAACCCCTTTTTTGTTCTTCAATATATTCAACTCCACGAAACCAGTCGGGGACATGAACAAAATCAGGTTTTAGAGAAAACTGCAAGTGCAAAAAGGGAAATCCCTCGTACATTTTTGATTTTATCCCATTCTTAATAAATTCAACTTTAGTATTTGCCGACAGGTTAGCGTGAGTAAGCTCATGAATGCTTCTGAATGCCAGGAAAGGCCGTAACTGGAATTTCATTGGCTCAGTTGCCTCCAGAATAGTATACCTTACCAGTAATTGTTCCTCGTAGTGAACCAGGAGCCTCTCCATTTTCAACAAAACATTACCCACCCTGAAAATCCTCACGGGAATAACCTCAGTCTCAAAATCTGTAAGATATTTATGTCCTTTCGGGCTGAAATAATCGCCTTTATATTTTCTGATACCAGTATTAAAGCTTTTATCGTTATTTACTACTGTTACGTCAAGAGAAGAGAGAAGGACATATCTCCCGCCGCCAAGTTCATCGACAGGACAGATCAGCATACCATGATATTTGCGTGTATTGCATTCCACAAGAGTTGTAGAAGCATAAGATCCTGCCCTGTTAGTCCTTATTATTTCACGACTCAGCGAATATTCGAGATTAACTATCTGGCACTTATCAAATTTTATATAACTCATATAATCACTGTTTTTCCCGATATAAAAAGCCTATTAAGTTACCAAAAATTATTCAACATTACAAACCATCATTCACAGGTAAAAAATTATAAGTTTTCACATAATAGCTACCGCTAAAAAAAAAGAATAACTTTGCAATTCAATAATTTTATGTAATCAATTATCCTTAATTCAGTATAATGTACAGATTATTTTTTCTCTTCCCTTTTATTTTATTGACAGTTGCAGGCTGCAAAAATAACAATATTGAAATTAATGGCAAACTAACTGATCCGGTAAAGAATAAATATATTTATCTTGATGAGTTAAAATCAAATGAGCTTATACCAGTCGACTCATTAATTGCGGCTGATGATGGGACCTTTACGTTCAGCAGGGAAGTCACCTTCCCTTCATTTTATCTTCTGCGTACTGATGAATCCAATTTTCTTACGATGCTTCTTGAACCAGGACAGAAAATTGAATTGAAAGCTTGTTTCGATTCTCTGAACTATCCTTCCTATTTATCAGGTTCAAGAGGAACAGAGCTTATGACTGAATATAACAGGCAACTCCGCAAAACAATAAAAAAGCTATCCGGACTGCGTGAAATTTACCTGCAAAACCTGGGAAAACCCGAACTCCCATCTGTCATGGACCATCTCGACAGTCTGAGAAGGACATATGTAAGTGAAATCAACGCTTATACAAAAAAATACATTGACGAAAATCTCAATTCACTTATCAGTCTGGTTGCACTTTACCAGCAGGTAGCACCTCGCGAATATGTGCTTCAACAGCAAAAGGATATTGATTATTTTATTAAAGTTGACTCATCATTATCAAAATTATACCCTGATTATGAGCCTGTTAAAGCCCTGCATGAAGAAGTCCACCAGTTGCTTTCCAATAGCGAAGAGCTGAGTGCAAGATCGCTGGATTCGGACAGGGGTGCTGAAGCTCCGGAAATAGCCCTTCCCTCACCGCAGGGTGATACTATCAGACTTTCTTCAACTAGGGGTAAATATGTGTTACTTGATTTCTGGGCATCATGGTGTTCTCCGTGCAGACTTGAAAATCCCAACCTGGTCAAAGCATATAATCTTTACCATAATAATGGCTTTGAGATCTACCAGGTTTCACTTGATAAGACCAGGGAAGCATGGTTAAAAGGCATACAGGATGATCACCTTGATAAATGGATACAAGTCAGTGATGTAAAATACTGGAATTCAGTTGTTGTCCCAATGTACAAAATAATTTCTATCCCTGCTAATTTCCTTCTTGATAAAGAGGGCCGGGTAATAGCATCTAACCTGAGGGGAGAAAGGTTGCAGACAACATTATCAGAACTCTTTAAAGACAAATAATGTACAACAAAATATCAGCTTTTCAATTACTTTATCATTAATGAAACGTATTTTAATATTGCTCATTCCGGTAATGATTGTCGCCGGATGTAAAAACAAAGACCGGGTTCGTGTTGATGGCATTGTGAAAGACAATCCTGTGAATTATATTTATATCAATAAGGTGGATGTAGATACACCGGTGTTATTAGACTCTTCAAAGATCAGAAAAGATGGCAGCTTCAGGTTTAGTGTAAAAGCTACCGTACCGGATTTTTACCAGGTGGGTTACCCCGACTCCAACTTTATTACTCTTCTGGCTGAACCTGGAGAAAAAATCCATCTCTCCTTTAACACTAACCATCTCTACAATAATTATACAGTTACAGGTTCTAAAGGTTCTGAACTGATTAGAGAGCTTGATCTTAAGCTACTGGAAACAAAAATTAAACTTGATTCATTAAGTAAAATTTATAAGGAAATTTTAAATAAGCCGTCGTTTGCAACAGAGGGTCCCATTCTGGAAAATGAGTATCAGGATCTTGTCAAACAACAGCGAATGTATAATATCGGTTTTATAATAAAGAATATCAGTTCTCTGGCTGCAATAAAGGCACTTTACCAGAAGTTCAATGAAGAGACCTATGTTCTCTATGAAGGACGCGATCTGCAATACCTTAAAATAGTAACAGATTCCCTGAAGCGTCATTATCCTGAGTCCAAGCATACCAAAGCACTTGTAAAGAATTTTGAAAAGGAGATGAATAATCTGTATGCCAGGCAGCTTGAGAAAATAGCATCTTCCATACCTGAAACAAAGCTTGATCCTGATTTAAAAGACATTAATGGCAAGAGGATTGCCTTGTCATCCTTAAGAGGTAAATATGTGCTCCTGGCTTTCTGGTCGGCAAATTCAAAAGATTGCATTGCTGAAAACCTGCAGCTTAAGGAATTTTACAAAGTATACCATAGAAAAGGTTTTGAGATTTACCAGATAAATGTAGATGAAGATGAATCGCATTGGAAAGCATCAGTAAAATATGATGAACTTCCCTGGATAAACACCAGGGAAGACGACCCTGCAAATCCGAAAATTGCAAGGCTTTTTAATATAAGAAATGTTCCTTCAAATTATCTGTTTGATCCAAAAGGCAATATCATTGGCAGTAATCTTCATGGAAGGAACCTTCAGATCAAGCTTAATCAGTTATTTCCCAATTAATTATCAGGTTTGGCTAATCGCGGAAAAATATTCTTTGCTTCCGATTTTCATCTCGGCCTCAACACCGGAACTCAACCGGTAGATCGTGAGAAAAAAGTTGTCAGATGGCTTAATACGATCGCACCTGAAGCTCAGGAGATTTTCCTGTTGGGTGACATTTTTGACTTCTGGTGGGAATATAAGCTCGTTGTTCCCCGCGGGTTTACAAGATTTCTCGGGACCATATCTTCAATTACCGATTCAGGTATCCCGGTTCATTTTTTT
>Ga0315542_1000258_pt1 | contig 32022 bp, 32 predicted proteins | sample SalMarSW160120MG_FD_202541 | JGI IMG/M metagenome (GOLD analysis project Ga0315542, IMG submission 202541) | Salt marsh sediment microbial communities from the Plum Island Ecosystem LTER, Massachusetts, United States - Salt Marsh Sediment SW1601-20 ...
CTCAAAATCAGGCTTCGCGCCAATGAAATCATCGTGACTCTCATGCTGAACTATTTGGGAATCCTCTTCCTGGACTACCTGGTGTACGGCCCATGGAAAGATCCTGTGAGCTTTGGTTTTCCCATGACCCCGGAATTTTCATCCAATGCGATCTTGGGGACCATCGGTGGTACCAGGATCAACTGGGGCGTTGTTCTTTGCCTTGTGCTTGGGCTTGCCGTGTGGATAGCCCTCCGCTACTCGCGGCTCGGTTATGAGCTCAAAGCCAGCGGGGAGAATGTGAAGGCGGCACGGTACGCAGGGCTTCCCTATAACCGTCTTGTCATCCTGGTTATGGTCTTCAGTGGGGCCCTTGCAGGATGCGCCGGCTTCCTGGAGGTATCAGCCAACCTGAATCGCCTGCAACCGAGCGTCATTGCCGGTTATGGATATACCGCCATCGTGGTCGCCTGGCTCGCACGGTTGAATCCCCTCTATATTGGAGTGGCCTCCTACCTTCTGGCGGGTCTCAAGGTGGGAGTTGAAAATATGCAGCTGGAATTGCAGGTGCCTGCCGCGTTTGGGGGTATCCTGGAGGGACTGATCCTGCTCACAGTCCTGGCCGGCGGGTTCTTTACCCAGTATACCATCGACATCAGGAGAAGAGAGTGAGAGCCGAAATCCTGGTACCGTTGTTGGCGGCCGCCGTGCAATCCGGCACGCCCATTTTATACGCGACCCTTGGAGAAATCATCACTGAAAAGTCCGGGGTGCTGAACCTGGGAGTTGAAGGTATCATGATGGTGGGCGCCCTGGCTGGTTTCCTGGTTTCCATGTACACGGGGAATCCAATCATGGGTTTTGTTGCAGGAGGAGTTTTCGGCGCCCTCATTGCCGGAATACATGGCCTGGTGTGCCTGGTGTTTCGGGGAAACCAGGTTGTATCGGGTCTTGCGATCACTATCCTTGGGACCAACCTTGCAAATTATCTCGGCACTCCTTATGTGGGGAAGGCCGCGGCTGGATTCGGGATGTTGCCTGTTCCCTACCTTTCAAAAATTCCGATAGTGGGAGCAATTTTGTTCAGGCTCGATATGCTTGTCTATATTTCCTATTTTGTGCCGTTTATTGTCTGGATTTTTCTCCGATATACCAGATGGGGCCTTGGCCTCCGGGCAATGGGTGAGAACCCGGAGGCAGGATCAGCCGGCGGTCTCGGTGTCATGGCGTACCGGTGGGGAGGGATTCTCGCGGGGGGCTTCCTGGTAGGGCTTGGCGGTGCGTACCTGTCCCTCGCCTACACGCATCTCTGGGCAAACGGTCTTTCAGCCGGACGAGGCTGGATTGCCGTTGCTCTGGTCATTTTCGCCTTTTGGAAGCCAGGCCGGGCAATGCTCGGGGCGTATCTCTTCGGAGGAGTGATGGCATTCCAGCTGCGGCTGCAGGCAACGGGGACGAACCTACCTTCTTCTCTGCTTCTAATGCTGCCATACGCATTGACCGTTCTCGTGCTCGTGCTTTCCTCATGGAAGGCAGAGGGAAGTGATGCGCCGGCCGTCCTCGGAGTCAATTTTGAGCCGGTAGAATGAGGGCGGGTCCATCAGTACCATCAGGAAGACCATGATGAGAAGGATTCAAAGGAGGAGTATATATGGAAGGCAACAGGAGTTACTATACAAAGACCTATCCAATCTCCTGGCAGCAGTTGCACAGGGATTCCAAGGCCCTTGCCTGGAGGCTCCTGGATGGGGATTTTTTCAAGGGCATCATTGCTGTGACCAGGGGCGGATTGGTTCCGGCAGCCATCATTGCCCGTGAACTGGACATTCACCTGGTGGACACGGTGTGCGTGTCCAGTTATGACTGGCAAGACCAGACCGGAGAAATTGAGATCCTCAAGGCAGTGGAGGGAGATGGCCAGGGATGGCTAATCATTGATGACCTGGTCGACACAGGGAAGACCGCCAGGACCGTGAGAAATATGCTTCCCAAGGCCCATTTTGCCACGGTATATGCCAAACCCGCAGGGAGACCGTTGGTGGATACTTTTATAACGGAGGTCAGCCAGGACACCTGGATCCTATTTCCCTGGGATTCAGAATCCCAATTTGTGCAGCCGATAATCGGCCGTGCGAAGGACGATAGATGATCTCAGACTCCGCTCTCCTGGTACGGCTTGAAGGCGTAAGCAAGACATTTGGTCACGTAAAGGCCAACAGGGACATAACACTCGATATCAAGGCAGGGAGAATAAAGGCCCTGCTGGGAGAAAATGGCGCAGGAAAAAGCACTCTGATGAGTATCCTCGCAGGCCGGCTGAAGCCTGAAGCAGGACAAATAATTATCGACGGCGCTCCTCAGAAGAACTACTGCACGAAAGCGGCGATTCGAGCCGGTATTGGAATGGTCTACCAGCATTTCATGCTGGTGGATGCCATGACCGTTACTGAAAACATCTTCCTGGGGCGGAAAGACCGTTTCTGGCTCAGACAACGGGATATGGTGGCGAAGGTTGATGATCTGATAACAACCTATGGCCTGAAAATTGATCCTCTCGCGAGGATTTCGAGCCTGTCCATGGGAGAAAGACAACGGGTCGAAATCCTGAAGCTCCTTTATAGACAGAGCCGAATCCTCATCTTCGATGAGCCGACCGCAGTTCTCACCCCGCAGGAGATCTCACAGCTGTTTGACGCAATGCGGGCCATGGCCGTGCAAGGGAAGGCCATCGTATTCATCAGTCATAAGCTGGAAGAGGTCATGGAAATCGCAGACGAAATTGCGATCCTGCGGAAAGGAAGCGTCGTGGACGAAATGCCCGCTGAATCGGTTTCATCCAAGGCGGAGCTTGCGAAGCGCATGGTGGGGCGGGCGGTTCTGTTGAAGGTGGAGCGGGAGTCGCTGGAGCCGAAACAGGTTGTTCTCCGCGTACGAAAACTCCAAGACAGTGTGCTGCATGATATCAATTTCGACCTTCGGCAGGGCGAAATCCTGGGAATAGTGGGTGTAGCGGGAAATGGACAGAAGCGCCTCGTGGAAGTCGTCTGCGGACTTCAGGTCCCTCTCGAGGGAGAAATCAGGATATTGGGGGAGAGTTGGACGCATTTCTTTTCCAAAAAGAGATGGGATGCCAGTTTGAGTTACATTCCCGAGGACAGAATTGGTGTCGCCTCGTGCCTGGATCTCGATCTGGTCGATAATTTCCTCTTGACCACCCGCGGAGGATTTTCCACGGGACCGTGGCTCAAGAGAACGAAGGCTGCAGAAAAGCTGGAAGAACTCATAGAAAAATTTGCCATCAAGGCGCCAAACAGCAGCATAACAGCAAGGCAGCTCTCCGGCGGAAACCTCCAGAAAATGGTCCTGGCGAGAGAATTTTTCCGGAGACCTCGATTGATCGTGGCGGAACAGCCTACCCAGGGACTGGATATCGGCGCCACGGAAGATGTGTGGAAGATCCTGCTCAAGGCAAGAGAGCGGGCAGGCATCCTTTTGATAACCGGAGATCTCAGAGAAGCGATGACCCTTTCCGACCGGATTGGGGTCATGTTCGGCGGTCGATTAATGGATATGTTTCCCGTGACTGATGATCAGAAGATGGAAAAGATAGGGCCCCTCATGGCGGGCTTGGAGGGTTGAGGTTGGTACGCGATCCAGCCGTGGCAGGAGGAGGGCATGGGCCCTCCTCCTGCCCGATCAGGGATTGTTATATTTTTGGAATAGGCCATACCGACTTTACGGTTACGATCTTGCCGTTGGAATATTTCCAGATATCGATAGGGGTCTGCACATCGCCATTCTTGTCGAAGTCCACGGAACCTCCTGCGCCGTCATAGTTGATCTTTTTGCCCTCTTTCAAGAGATCAAAGGCCTTTTTGAACTGACCAGGCAGGATAGTTTCACCCGGGGGATCTGCCACCACACGCAGGTTGTCCCTGATGTTCGCGCCCGTCAGAGGGAGTCCCTTGAGATTTGTCGCATAGGCAGCCAGCCCGATCACCGCCATAGCATCATACGCATTGGTGATATAGGGAAGCGGCGGAAGCTTTCCATATGCTGCTTTGTAATCGGCGTTGAAAAGGTCCAGTGCCGGGCCGGTCGGGGAACCAGCCACCGTACCCATCTGACCTTCAACATTCTTCGCACCCAATGCCTTGATGATATCCTCTGACTTGGTGCCGTCACAGAAAAGGAAGTGCTTGTAGTGGAAGAACTCGATGGCCTCCTTGAGGTATATCTTGGCATGCTCGGGATACGTGAAGGCACAGAGCCTGTCCGGTTTTCCCGCCAGGGCCTTCTTGAGTTCCGCGGTGTAGGATTCGGCCGCCTTTTCATCGATTGGAACCATGGCCAGGACTTTCCCGTGCCGGAATTCAAAGGATTTCTTGAATTGCTCGGCAAGGCCCTGTCCATACGGATTGTTCACATAGATGACCGACGCGGTCTTATTGAAAGTGGCCGCGAGCTGCCCAAGGACAACGCCCTGGAGGGCATCTGAGGGGCAGGTCCTGAAGAGAAAATCCTTTCCCTGGTCGGCGGGAAGCACGCTGATCAATGGAGACGTGGCAGACGGCGAAATCAGCACGACGCCGTTTGGTATGGTGACGGACTCGGCCACAGGGACTGTAATTCCACTGGAAATGGCCCCGACAATTGCGGGAACTTTATCAATCTGGACAAGTTTCTTGGCTGCGTTCACGCCGGGGATCGCCGATGTCTGCGTATCCTGACTGATGACATCAATGGCGAATCCTGCGTCGGTCATCTGCTTCGCAGCAAGCGTGGCCCCGTTGAGGATATTGGGTCCAAATTCCTTGAGCGGACCGGTCATGGACATGAGGGCGCCGACCTTGAGAGGTTGAGCATACGCCCCCGGAACAAGAGTCACACAAAACATAAAAACCGCGGCTAAAATGAAAAGCTTCTTCATGACTACCCCCTTTTGTTGAATGTTAATCTCTAGCAACCACCAACCAATACAATTCAGGCGCAAGCCCCAAAATTATACCCGATATCCTGACAATACAATAAAAAACATTAACTGATTGTTTCTTCATTTGCAAGCTGAAATTTGATGTCTGCCGGAACCGTCTTCCCCGCAGACATTCTGCCTTGCGTGCATGCAAATGGGGAGCAAATGGGCAAAAAAGGCATTTTGTCTTGACTATGGCGCCTAAGTGGACTAGAAATTTCTGTTTAATTTGCGCAGGTTTTCAGGGGAATCCGGATGGAAACTCCTTCGTGGTCAATGTGATTTGTGCCTGGGCGCTTTTCAGCGGCGCTCTATCCAAAGGGAACACGGCAATGCAAAAAGAAAGCTCCGTAGTGACTGAAAGAATGAACAAAGCCCGGAAACTCATTGAGATGGGGCTCGATCTCTTTCCTTCCGGTGGCGACATTGATATGAGTATCTCTGAAGCACTTGACCGTTCCGAGGACCTTGGAGAAGACGAACTGAAAGAAGCCGGAACTGCGTACTCGCTCGCCGGAAGGATTGTGTCCCGGCGGGACTTCGGAAAGGCCTCTTTTTTTCATCTGAAGGACAGGAGCGGGCGCGTGCAGTGCTATATCCGCAAAGACAAGGTGGGCCCCGAAAACTTTGACCTCTTCAAGCTCATGGATATCGGAGATTTTGTTCAGGTGAAAGGTCCTTTTTTCCGCACCAGGACCGGAGAATTGACCTTGCTTGCAGAAGACCTCAGGCTTCTTTCAAAGTCCTTCCGGCCGCTTCCGGAAAAATGGCACGGGTTGACCGATGTTGAAACGCGGTATCGGCAGCGGTATCTTGACCTCATTGTCAATGAAGAAGTAAGGGATGTTTTTGTCCGGAGAGCGCGTATCATTCAGGCGGTCCGGGATTTTTTTATTGAAAAGGATTTTATCGAAGTCGAAACACCGATGATGCAACCCATTCCCGGCGGAGCCACGGCGAAACCATTCAAGACATATCATAATGCGCTCGACATGCCTCTCTATTTGCGGGTGGCGCCGGAGCTGTATTTGAAAAGACTGGTGGTCGGGGGGCTGGAACGGGTTTTTGAAATCAACAGGAATTTCAGAAACGAAGGCATTTCCATAAAGCACAACCCGGAATTCACCATGATTGAATTCTATATGGCCTATGCAACATATGAAAACCTTATTGCAATAACGGAGGAATTGTTCGCCGGCCTCGTACACTCGTTTCACGGAGGAAGAAAGATTACCTACCAGGGCAGGCAGATTGATTTTACCCGGCCATGGAAAAAAATTTCACTCAAAGACGCCCTTCATCAGATAGGAGGGATGGAAGAGAAGGAATTCAGCGACCGGGATCGTGCCGCTGAAACGGCCCGTGCACATGGGATAGATGTTTCAGAAAAAGACAGTTATGGAAAGCTCTTAACCAAGCTTTTTGACGTGCTTGTTGAACCTGCGCTGATAAATCCCACTTTTATTGTGGGCTATCCAACCGATGTTTCTCCGCTTTCCCGGCGGAATAATCAGAACCCCGATCTGACAGACCGGTTTGAGCTCTTCATCGGGGGCTGGGAAATTGCCAATGGGTTCACGGAGCTTAATGATCCCGTCGATCAGAGAAAAAGGTTTGAAAATCAGGTGGCTCTCCGGGAAAAGGGTGATGAAGAGGCCCTGTTCATGGATGAAGATTATGTCACGGCCCTGGAGTACGGCATGCCGCCCACGGCCGGGGAAGGAATCGGCATTGATCGAGTTATCATGCTGATGACGGATTCGCCTTCCATCAGAGACGTTATCCTTTTCCCTCTCATGAAAATCAGACAGGACTAGTCACGATATGTTTTTTGAATTTTTCCTGGGACTGAGATACTTGCGCGCCAAGCGGAAGCAGACCTTTATCTCCATTATCTCCATTATCTCGATCCTGGGAGTTATGGTGGGCGTCACCGCCCTGATCGTTGTCCTCTCAGTGATGAATGGATACCGGGCCGATCTTATGGGAAAAATACTCGGAGTCAATTCTCCTGTGATTGTATTGAGTTATGGCGGCGCCTTTGACCGATATACCTCTGTCATGAACCGGGTTGAAAGAGTGAGTGGAGTGACGGGGGCCACCCCGTTTATCTACGGCCAGATCATGGCCAGCAACGCCGGAAATACATCCGGGGCCATCTTGAGAGGGGTTGATCCCGCGACGGTGGGGAGCGTATTGACACTAAGTAAAATGGTCAAGGGGACAACCGTGTCGTCTCTCGATCAGGATTCAGGAGGTTTGCCCACGGTGATCGTCGGCAAAGAGCTCGCAAAACAGATTGCGGTTCATCCGGGTGATACCCTGACGCTGGTATCTCCGGAGGGCAGGCTCACTCCCCTGGGCAGAGTTCCCAACACCCGGAAATATCGCATAGTAGGGTTGTTTGATTCGGGTATGTATGAGTATGATGCGTCAATGGTGTATATATCTATCAAGGAAGCCGAAGCATTTTTGGGAATGGGGGATAAGGTCACCGGAGTGGAGGTGAAAGTCAATGACCTGGATCGATCTGGTGAGATAGCCCGAGACATCCAGAAAAGTCTGGGATATCCTTACTGGACAAAAGACTGGAAAGCCATGAACAGGAGTCTCTTTGCCGCGCTCAGGCTGGAAAAAGTCACCATGTTCATCATCCTGACGATGATTGTCCTCGTGGGTGCCCTCAATATTATCAGCACGCTGGTCATGGTCGTTATGGAAAAGAGTAAGGACATAGCCATTCTCCGAACCATGGGGACTTCCGCCAGGAGTATCATGTCAATTTTCATGCTCCAAGGCTTATTTGTCGGCGTCTTGGGAACCATGATCGGGCTTGGGTTCGGCCTCGGGCTTTGTCATCTGTTGTCCAGGTACAAATTCATCTCGCTTCCGTCAGATGTCTACTATATCTCAACTCTTCCGGTTCACGTGGAGACAACGGACGTTGTTCTTGTCTCTCTGGCGGCGGTGGCGATTTCTTTTTTAGCCACCTTGTATCCGTCCTGGTATGCTTCAAGGCTCAACCCTGTTGAGTCCCTGAGATACGAGTAGTGAGGAAAGCCGTGCTGGTGCTGCAAGATATTTATAAGACGTACTCGCACCTCGGGGATTCCATTGAAGTGCTGAAGGGAATCAATCTGAACCTCGCAGCCGGTGAAAGCCTGGCAATCATAGGGGCCTCAGGAGTGGGTAAATCCACACTTCTGCATATCATGGGAAGCCTCGAGCCTCCCACGAAAGGAACTGTCTTCTTTGCAGATCGAAAAGTCGGGGATATGGATGAACCGGCACTTTGCAGTTTGCGGAACCGTGAGATCGGGTTTGTCTTTCAGTTTCATCACCTGCTTCCAGAGTTCAATGCCCTGGAAAATGCAATGATGCCCGCCTTGATCGCCCGTCACCCCCTAAAGAGGGCGATGAACCTGGCTGAAGATGTCCTGCGCCAGGTGGGTCTGGGGAACCGGCTGAATCACAGGACCGGAGAAATGTCAGGAGGAGAACAGCAGAGGGTGGCCATTGCAAGAGCGCTTATCATGAAACCCCGGTTGATCCTGGCAGATGAACCCACTGGAAATCTGGACTGGAAAACAGGGGAAGAAGTCGCCGACCTCCTGGCGAAATTGAACAGAGAAATAGGAACGGCAATGGTTGTAGCCACTCATAATCAGCGGCTGGCTGCCAGGATGTCAGCGCAAAGGGAGATTGTTGGTGGAGAACTCATCTAACGGAAGACTACCTTATACGGAACTCAGCAAAGGCCATCCATCACGTATCAGGGCCTGTTTTGCACCTCTCTTTGTGCTGATCTTTTTTGTGTGTTCGTCTCCCATGATTTGTCTGGCTCAAGATGCCACGGTGACGGTATTGCCCTTCAAAGTCTATGCTCCCGCGCGACTTCAATATCTGGCCAAGGGGCTCCAGGATATGTTTGTGGTGCGGATGCAAAAAAAAGGACTCCAGGTAACCAGTACCAGCAAGGCCAATGCACAACCTCTCGCCTCCTCGTCCATGACCAAAGGCACCGCCCAGCAATTGGGAAAGGAGCTGTCCTCGCGATTCATTGTTGGTGGAAGTCTTACGCAAATGGGAAAAAAATTCAGCGTGGATGTAAGGGTCTTTGACCTGAAGTCTCCCACGCCCCCCTTCTTTTTTTATGAGGTTGCGGAAAATATCGATGCACTGCCCTCTGCCGCGGATCACATTGTCGACAGCATCTACAACAAAATTCATGGGGTACCACAGGTGGATTCCGTGCTTGTTGAAGGCAATAAGCGGGTCGAAAGAGATGCTATTCTGGCCGTGATCCGAACGAAAAAAGGACACTCCCTTGACTATGCCCAACTCGATCAGGATCTCCGGGATGTCTACAAAATGGGATATTTCAAAGATGTCAGGATTGAAACCGAGGAAGGCGCTAAAGGGAAAAAGATCATTTTCAAAGTCACTGAAAAACCGTCCATAGGAAAGATTTCCTTTAATGGAAACAAGAAAATCAAGGCGGATGATCTGAAAAAAGAATTAGGCATCAAACTGTATGCCATTTTGGACGAAAATCAGGTGAAACAGAGTGTCGAAAGGCTGAGGACCTTCTACCGCAAGAAGGGGTATTACAATGCCGAAGTAGTCGAACGAACCGGAACTCTTCCGAATAATGAAGTCTCGCTGAACTACGACATTAACGAGCACAAGAAGGTCTACATCTACAAGATTCAATTTCTGGGAAATAAGTCCTTTGACGGGAATGACCTGAGGGACCTCATGCAGACAAGTAAGAAAGGTCTCTTCTCATTTATCACTGATTCGGGATACCTGGATAGAAAGAAACTGGACTTTGATGCCCAAAAAATTGCAGCCTTCTATCACAATCACGGCTTTATAAACGCACGGGTGGGTGAGCCGAAAGTGACGTATGAGAAGGGCAAGGGACTGAAGATCAGCATCGAAGTGGAAGAAGGTGAACAGTACAAGGTCGGCACCGTCTCCGTAGAGGGAGATCTCATAAAATCGCCGGAGGAATTACTCAAACATGTCCGGATTGGAAGAGAAAAGGAGTTCAACCGCGAGACTGTTCGAAAAGACATGCTCGCTTTAAGGAACGTATATGCCGACGAGGGGTATGCATACGCTGAGGTGTCTCCTTCTACGAGTGAGGATCAAAAAAACAAGAAGGTGAATATCATTTACAGAATTTCTCAGGGACCGAAGGTCCATTTTGAGCGCATCAATATCACAGGAAATACGGTGACACGCGACAAAGTGATTCGACGAGAACTCAAGGTGGAGGAAGAGGGGTACTTCAGCGGCGAATTGCTCAGAAAAAGTATGGAGAATTTGAATCGTCTCGGATTCTTCGAGAATGTATCTGTAGACACGAAGCGAGGAGATCAGAAGGATTCCATGATCGTGGATATCAACGTGAAAGATCGGCCGAACCGCTATTTCAGTGCCGGTGTGGGATATGGCTCAGTAGATGAAACCATGGTTTCCTTTCAAATAGCCGATAACAATTTTTTCGGCTACGGACAGAGCCTGAATGCTGCTGCGAGCCTCGGGGCCGTATCGAGCCAGTATGACATCGGTTTTACGGAACCATGGTTTCTGGGAAGACAATTGTCGCTGAGCACGGATATCTATAAATGGAAAAGAGAGTACGACGAATATACCAAGGATAGCTGGGGAGGATATGTGACCCTCGGATTTCCTGTAGGAATTGACGATTACACAATTGGATCCGTCAAATATGGATATGATAACGCCGACATCACGGATGTCGCTGATACGGCCGCTACAGCGGTGAGAGAGATGATCGGCCAGAATGTGACCAGCAGTGTCACCCTGGGCTTGAGTCGGGACAGCAGGGACCGGCCGTGGGATACCCATAAGGGCTCGATCAACAGCATCAGCTTCGAATATGCAGGGGGTCCCTTCAGCGGAGATCTCTATTTTAACAAATACCAGGCGAGAACCGCCTGGTATTTTCCGCTTCCCTGGGATACAGTTTTTCTAGCTCAGGGGAGATGGGGCTACGAGGTCAAACGCACCGGGGGGAAACTGCCGGTTTTTGAGAAATTCTTCCTGGGCGGCATTGACACAGTGAGGGGATTCGATTACGCCGCCATTTCCCCGAGGGACCCTGCCACTGGAGACAAAATCGGCGGGGAAAAGATGATGGTGTATAACCTCGAATACCGGTTTCCTTTGGAAAAGGAACAAGGCGTTGTGGGCGTTGTCTTTTTTGACGCCGGAAATGTCTTTGAAAAGGACGAGGATTGGACCTTCAGTGGGATCCGCCGGTCGGTAGGGGCAGGTATCAGGTGGTATTCGCCCGTTGGCCCCTTGCGGATCGAATATGGATTAAATCTTGACCCGCGTGAAGATGAACCTTCGGGCAGGTGGGAATTCAGCATCGGTGGAGTATTCTGATGGGAAGTCGAAAGGTAACACGAAGAGGAGGAAACAGCATGAAGAAATTTGGGATTATTTTTCTTTCCATTCTGCTTTTGAGTCTGACAGGCACCGCACTGGCGGTGGACACTGCTAAGGTGGGCATTATAGACATGCAGAAGTTCCAGCAGGAGTCCAAAAAGTTTCAGAAGGTTCGGGCCGACCTGAAGAAAAAATTTGAATCGCTTCAGAAAAAACTCGATAAAGAAAAAGCTGAGCTGGCAAAAATCGAGGAAGAGTTCAAGAAGCAGAGCATGATGTTAAGCCTTGATGCAAAGGAAGACAAACAGAAAGAGATGGAAAGAAAGCAGCGGTATTATAAATACCTCTACACCGAATATACCCAGGAGATGAAGGACGCTGAACTTGATGCGCGAAAAAAAGTGGGAAAGGAAGTGGAAAAGATCGTCGGGAGCATGGGAGATAAGGGTGACTATGTTCTGATTTTTGAGCGACAGGCTCCCGGGCTTATCTATTACAACCATGCCCTTGATATCACTGAGAAGGTGGTTAAGGCATATGACGGGTCAACACAATAGGGGAAAAAGAGCCCCGGAGATCGTGCTTGAAGAAATCGCCCGGATTATAGGTGGGGCGGTCATTGGTGATGAACAAATAAAAATCAGGGGCATTAATGCCCTTGACACTGCAGGACCGGGTGAAATCTCTTTCCTCACCAGTGCCCGTTTTGAGGACAGGCTTCCCCAGACAAAGGCCTCAGCAGTAATCCTCCGGGAAAGAAATTCCCTTTATGGGGGAGCCCAGGTCATCGTTGATAACCCGAAAACGGCCTACCCGAAGGTTGCCGCCCTCTTTGCCTCGGAGATTCCAAGATTTCCCGGTATCAGCAATCAGGCTGTTTGTCATGCCAGTTGCGCACTTGGAAAAGGAGTTTCTATCTATCCACATGTTTTTGTCGGCGAGGGTGCCGTTATCGGTGATGAGACGATTCTGTTTCCCGGTGTCTACATTGGGAATGGGGTCCACATCGGCAGAAATAGCGTTCTTTACCCCAACGTGACTGTCCTGGATGATTGCCGGATCGGGAACGAAGTGATCATTCATGCCGGTACCGTCATCGGAAGCGATGGTTTCGGTTTTGTGCAGGACGGTGGGCATTCCACAAAAATCCCCCAGATGGGCATTGTGCAAATCGATGACCGGGTTGAAATAGGGGCCAACAACTGCGTGGACCGGGCGGCATTCGGGAAGACCTGGATCCAGCGAGGCGTGAAGACTGACAACCTGGTACAGATTGCCCATAATGTCATAATTGGGGAAGACACCATCATTGTTGCACAGGCAGGCATTTCCGGGAGTGTGAAGATCGGCCGGCAGGTGATGATTGGAGGACAGGTCGGGGTCGCCGATCATCTCGAAATAGGGGAGGGGGTCATGATCGCGTCCCAATCAGGGGTTGCCAAGTCGATTCCCCCGGGAGAAATAGTGTCAGGAACTCCCACCATGCCCCATCGCCTCTGGTTAAGAGCTTCAAATCTCTTCGCGCGCCTGCCGGAGTACAACCTCAGGATCAGGGAACTGGAAAAGCGCTTGGAAAAAATGAAAACAGAGCGCGAGAAGGAGTGAGAGCGAAATGGAATTACCCCTTTCTTATGAAGAAATAACACGCTTGCTCCCTCATCGCTATCCCTTCCTGTTCGTAGATAGTATTACTGAACTGGAACCGGAGAAGCGGGTGGTGGGACTGAAAAACGTCACCGGAAACGAGCCTTTCTTCCAGGGGCACTTTCCCGGGCGGCCCGTCATGCCGGGAGTTCTGATCATTGAAGCCATGGCCCAGGTCGGGGGCATACTGGCACGCCTGTCCGTCCCCGGCATCCTTGAAAAGGGAAAAGAAGACGGCATTTTTTTCATGTCCATGGATAAAGTGAAGTTCCGAAGGCCGGTCATACCGGGCGACCAGATAGTTTTCGAATTGGAGCCCTTGCGGACCGGGTCCCGGGTCTGGAAGATGCGTGGGAAAGCTACCGTGAACGGAAAGATTGTCGCTGAAGCCGAACTGGTGGCATCGATAGGCTAATTAAATAATACAGGATAGGAAAGGAATTTCAACAGCAGACGTTTGAAAGGAAAAAACGAATGGAGATTCATCCTTCAGCGGTGGTCAGCCCCCACGCTGAGCTTGGCGAGGGAGTCAAGGTGGGCCCCTACAGCACGATTGGGAGTCATGTAACCATAGACGCAGGGACGGAAATAGGAGCGCATGTCGTCATTGAGGGGCATACCCGTATTGGCAAAAGAAACAAGATCTATCCGTATACTTCGGTCGGCACGGCTCCCCAGGATATCGGATACCGGGGAGAGGATACCCGGCTTATCATCGGAGACGACAACGTGGTCAGGGAGTATGTGACCATTAACCGGGCCACCGCAAAACAGGAATGGGAAACGGTGATCGGAAATCAGAATTACATCATGGCGTATGCGCACGTAGCCCATGATTGCTACCTTGGAAATCGGGTAATCATGTCAAATGTCGCGACCCTGGGCGGCCACATTTCCATAGGTGATTATGCCATCCTGGGCGGCCTGGTCGCAGTCCATCAGTTTGTCCGCATAGGGTCCTATGCGTTCCTGGGAGCGAAATCCGGCATCGACCGGGATGTTCCTCCTTTTATGATGACTGCCGGTCCTCGGGCCCGGCTTTACGGTATCAACCGGAAGGGGTTGCGGAGAATGGGATTTCCTCGTGAGGTCGTAGACGGGCTCAAAAAAGCCTATCGGATCATCTGGCGGGAAAACCATCGGTTCAGCGAGGGTATTCGCCAGGTGAGAAATGAAATAGACTCTTTTCCGGAGCTTGAAATGCTCTTGGCCTTCTTAGAAGGCTCGAAGCGCGGCATCCTTCGTTCAGCCTGAATTCCATGTCGGTATCTACACAAAAGCCTACCCTCGGGATCATCGCCGGGAGTGGAAAGTTTCCTTTGCTGGTCGCCCGAGCTGCCAGAAATGCCGGATTACGAGTCGTCGCCATCGCCCATGAGGGAGAAACCGACCCTGCCCTGGAGTATGAAACTGACAGCATTGTCTGGATTCGACTCGGTCAACTGGGGCGACTCATAAGAGGCCTTAAAACACATGGTGTCCGAACTGCCGTGATGGCGGGGGCCATAGAAAAAAGGCGCATGTTTGGCAATATACTGCCCGACCTGAAAGGTCTCGGTCTCATGTCCAGGCTGGCCATTTTCCACGACGATGATATTTTGCGAGCGGTCGCCCGCGAACTCGACAGAGAGGGAATCGAGGTGGTCAGTTCGACAACCCACGTCCCCGAGTTGGTTGCCCCGCCCGGGATTCTTACCATGAAGAGGCCTTCAAAGGCCGAGAAAGAGGATATGGTTTTCGGCTGGAGAATCGCCAAGGAGCTGGGCGGCCTGGATATAGGACAATGTGTGGTGGTCCGGCAAAAGACTGTATTGGCTGTGGAGGCCATAGAAGGTACCGATAGAACCATTTTGCGAGGAGGCAGGCTCGCCCGCGAAAAAGCGATTGTTGTCAAAGTGAGCAAACCGAACCAGGATCTCCGGTTTGATGTTCCGTCCATCGGAGTAGGAACCATACGATCCATGGCAAAGGCAAAGGCAAGTGCAATTGCAGTAGAAGCGGGAAAAACGCTGCTGTTCGACAGAGATGAAATGATTTCGCTGGCTGATAAAGAAGGGATCTCCATTGTCTCTTTGCAAGGAGAGGACATACCTTCTTAGCCACCGTCTACGAGAAAGTCCCGTAAAGTCGGGCCATAAATAGATCGTCTTTGCGGAAAAGGCTGACCTGATAGAACAAGGCTTCAGGTGTATTTTGTTAAAGACCGGGGTGAGCATCATTGATGGATAAGGATATACGGGTTGGCGTCATAGGCGTGGGACACTTGGGGGAGTACCATGTGCAGAAATATCGTGCTATGAAAGGCGTTGAACTGATTGGAGTGGTCGACATCGATGCTGGTCGTGCTGCAGAAATCACACAGAGGTATAATACGACGGCATACAGCTCGCAAGACGAACTATTGGAACGGGTGGATGCTGTGAGCCTGGCGGTCCCGACCGAGAGCCATTTTGCTGTTGCGAAAGAGATCCTGGCGGCCGGCGTTCATCTGCTTATTGAAAAGCCCATAACCTATGACCAAGATGACGCAGACAGGCTCATCCATATGGCCCAAGAGGGCGGGCTGGTTTTGCAGGTGGGTCATGTGGAGCGTTTCAATCCGGCAGTGGTAAAAATGGAATCCCTCTTGAAGCAACCCATATTTGTGGAATCTCATCGGATGAATCTCTTCACCGTGAGAGGAACGGACGTTGATGTGGTGCTCGATCTCATGATTCATGATCTCGACATCATCTTGCACATGGCTCGATCGGACGTCCGGGAAGTGCACGCCGTAGGGATGTCGGTAATAACAGAGAAGACAGATATTGCAAATGTGAGGATAATCTTTCAGAACGGCATGGTAGCAAACCTGACAGCGAGCCGCGTTTCCAATCAACCTCTTCGAAAGATCCGTATTTTTCAGCCCGACGCATATATTTCGGTGAACTGCCTTAAGAAGGAGATCAGCGTAACCCGGCTTAACGACATCTCGCGTACCGAACCATTTCCTCAGATTGTGTCGAGCAAGATGAATTATCCTGACGCTGACCCCCTGTTTGATCAGTTGGGCGCCTTTGCATACGCGGTACGCACCGGAACTGAACCGGTTGTCACCGGTCGAGACGGGAGCGCAGCTCTGAAAATTGCCCTGGCCATCATTGATCAGATTGAGAAGGGGTGCAGGAATTTCCAGAGCCTCTGTTGATCAAGTCTCCTTTTTCCGTTTCCAGCAGGACCCTGCGCCGAGGGATGATATGAAATTCGTGCTCATGGTTGCCGGCGAGGCCTCCGCAGACCAGTATGGAGCCAGGCTCGTCAAGGAAATTCTCCGGTGGGACTCCGGCGTTGCCTTCTGGGGCATCGGTGGAGAAAAAATGGCCGGCGCAGGGGTGAAAATCCTGTTCTCATCCGGGGAGATGGCTGTTGTGGGACTTACCGAAGTACTTCCCCGAATTGGGAGAATTTTCACTGCTCTCAGACGTCTCCAGCGTATCCTGAAGGAAAAACCTCCTGATCTTCTCATCCTTCTGGACTATCCTGATTTCAACATTCCCCTCGCCGGTACAGCAGCGCGCCACCGGATTCCGGTACTTTATTACATCAGCCCCCAGATCTGGGCTTGGAGAAAGAACCGGGTCCGGAAAATAAAGAGGCGGGTAGACCGGATGGCCGTCATCCTTCCCTTCGAGGAATCCTTTTACAGGAACAAAGGCGTCAGAGTGGAGTATGTCGGCCATCCTATACTGGATATCTGGCCCGGACTGTCTCGCAGGCATCGTAGTGGTCCGGCCGGACCTTCTGCGTTTCCCTTTATCGGGCTGGTGCCGGGAAGCCGAAATGAAGAGGTGCGCTCCCTTCTCCCCTCGATGATTTCGGCCGCTCAGCTGTTGAAAAGGAAGCACCCTGATCTGCGATGTGTGCTGCCCCTGGCTCCGACCCTTGACGAGGAGATGGTGAGCCGCCTCATTCTCCAAAGTTCGGTGCCTGTTGTCATATCCCGGGAAGGCATGTATGATACTCTCAAGGGATGTGATGCAGCCATTGCAACTTCCGGAACCGTGACACTCGAACTGGCCCTGATGCAGATTCCAATGGTCGTCGTATACAGGCTCTCGAGGCTGTCTTACCAAGTCGCCAAGAGAATGGTCAGGGTCCCTCACATCAGCCTCGTAAACCTTGTAGCCGGAAAGAACGTGGTTACCGAATTGATCCAGAACGAGGCTGTTCCTGAAAAGATGGCATTCGAAACAGAACGGATTTTGAGTAACAACGAGGCACGGATACAAATGATACGAGAGCTCGAGATTGTAAGCAGGCTGTTGGGGAAGAAGGGTGCATCGGCAAGGACCGCCGCAATTGCCTTGGAAATGATGAGGTAGAAGGGAATGGCGAGAACAATTCTGGTGGTGGATGACGAGGCGAGCATTCTCCGATCCGTTGAGGGCATCCTGTCGGATGAAGGATTTGAGGTGGTAAACGCAGAGAGCGGTACAGAAGCCCTTGAGAAGATTGATCAGCTCATCCCCGACTTGGTTCTCCTGGACATCTGGATGCCGGGAATGGACGGCATAGAAACACTGGTGAAGATAAAAGAGGCTTACCCTTACCTCCAAGTGGTCATTATGTCCGGACACGGGAACATTGAGACGGCGGTCAAAGCGACCAAACTGGGAGCCTATGATTTCATTGAAAAGCCGCTTTCGATGGAAAAGCTGCTCCACTCGGTGCGAAAGGCCCTGGATTATTACCGGTTGGAAGAAGAAATCAATCTTCTGAAGCAGAAACACAAGCAAAAATCAAAGCTTACCGGGCACAGCAAACCTATCCGCCGCCTCAAGGAACAGATACGCATCGTGGCGCCCACCAATGCATGGGTCCTGATTTCGGGAGAGAACGGCACCGGAAAAGAGCTTGTGGCCCACTATATCTACCGATTGAGTCGGCGGAGCAATAAGCCCATGGTGGAGGTAAACTGCGCTGCAATCCCTGAGGACCTCATCGAGAGCGAGTTGTTCGGGCATGAGAAAGGGGCATTCACAGGTGCCGCCACCATGAGGAAAGGGAAGTTCGATCTCGCCCACGAAGGGACTATTTTCCTTGATGAAATAGGAGATATGAGCCTGAAGGCCCAATCGAAGACCCTTCGTATCCTGCAGGAACAGAAGTTTGAACGGGTAGGAGGGGCGAGGACCATTGAGGTGGATGTACGGGTGATCGCAGCTACCAATAAAGATTTGGAGTCTGAAATAGAGAAAGGAACCTTTCGGGAAGATCTCTATTTTCGGCTGAATGTCATTCCGATACAGGTGCCTCCTCTCCGAGACCGGGCGGAAGATATTCCCGAGCTCGTGGAAGAATTCCTGGCGGAGTTTTCGGTGAGTACGAACATCGATCCCAAACGGCTGAGCGGCAGTGCCATGGAACTATTGAAGAAGTACCCGTGGCCCGGGAATGTTCGTGAGCTGAAGAACCTCGTGGAGAGGCTGATGATCATGAGCCCGGGGATGGTTATCGAAGCAAGTGATATTCCTTCCCCTTTTAATCAGGCCCAGGGACGGGAACCGGTGTTTGAACCCCGCATTCTGCCCGATACCCTCAAAGAGGCAAAAAATCAGTTTGAAAAGGCCTTTCTCGAGACAAAACTCAGGGAATACGACTGGAATATCTCCCAGACGGCTGAAGCCATCGGCATCGAGAGAAGCAATCTCCACAAAAAGATCAAGGCCTACGGCCTGGAAGCCCAGCGATCGTAAGTCCCGCGGTCCTGCCAATGTGTTCCCAGAGTTCCTCCCTTCCCTCGCGCGTTTTTGAAGAAAAGAGGACCGGCCCAATGGGTGCATATGCTCTGCATGCCTGAAGTATCCTGCCTGCCTGTGTTTTCGCCTGTTGTCTGCTGATTTTGTCTGCCTTTGTAAGCGCCAAAATAGCGGTGACGTTGTGATGCTTCAGCCATTGGAGCAGGTCACCGTCTCCGGGCGACAGATCCCGTCTGACATCCAGGATGACAACCACCGCCTTCAGATTGGGTCTCGTTTTCAAATAGGCTTCCACCATCTGCTTCCAGGAAGCCTTGACTTGTATAGGAACTCTGGCGTAGCCATAGCCGGGGAGATCCACCAGGTAAATTGCTGCGTTTACCAGGAAGAAATTGATCGACTGCGTCCTTCCTGGACGGCTGCTCGTCCTGGCAAGGTTTCCACGTCGCACAAGGGTGTTAATGAGGGAGGACTTGCCCACATTAGACCGCCCGGCAATGGCAATCTCCGGTCTATCGGGAGAGGGATATTGTTCTTGCCGAAAGGCGCTTGTTATAAACCGTGCGTCCATTTACCGATGCGAGAAAAAATCTTCAATTCTATCAAGACCTGTTTTTATATTATCCAGGGAGCTGGCGTAAGAGAACCTGAGAAAACCCTCCGCCTTTTTCCCGAAATCGATTCCGGGACTGACGCCGACCCCGGCTTTTTCCAGGATTTCAAATGCGAGACCATAGGAACTCTCACCGAACTCTTTTGCGTTGGCAAAGACATAGAAAGCTCCGACGGGCTCCACGGGAAGACCGAAGCCGAGTGCACGGATTCGCTTGATCATATACCGCCGTCTCTCATCATAGATTTCTCTCATGCGCATTACATCTCTTTCAGCGCACGTGAGAGCGGCCAGCCCTCCCCATTGGGAGATACTGCCGGCGGATATGAAGAAATTCTGCTGCAGCTTCTGAAGCGGCCGTACGAAGCTGCGAGGCGCAATGACATACCCCAGCCTCCAGCCGGTCATGGCGTAGAGTTTGGAAAATCCGTTGAGAACAAAGGCGTTGTCGGTATACTCCAGGATCGTGTGCTCTTCTTGGCCATAAACCAGTCCGTGGTATATCTCGTCGGAAATAACGGGAAGTCCCAGGCGGGCAATAGCCTCCATTCGTTCGGGAGAGAGGAGATTGCCTGTGGGGTTCCCAGGCGAATTGATAAGGACAGCCCTTGCTCTGCGGCCGATCTTCTTCTTGATTTCCTCGGGGTTCAACTGGAAGCCCTCTTTTTCCTCCCCTTTGACAAAAACCGGCCTGGCATCCAGGAAGGTGGCGTAATTCGGGTAGCAGGGATAGTGAGGATCAGAAAGAATGATTTCGTCCCCGGGATCCAGGAGGGCGCAAAAAAGCAGGAGGAGCGCGGGAGATGTTCCCGAGGTGACGATGACTTGCTCAGGCGATATGTGGACTCCGTATTTTTCCTGGTAATGGGTGCAAATTGCTTCTCTCAGGGGGAGGATTCCCAGGCTGTGGGTGTAGTGTGTCTGGCCCCGGATCATGGCTTCCCGCGCGGCGTCACAGATACAGGAGGGAGTTCCGAAATCCGGCTCTCCTATCTCCAGATGGATGATATGGCGCCCTTCCTTTTCGAGTTCACCGGCCCGTTCCATGACCTCCATGACGATAAACGGAGGAATCGTGAGCGCTTTCCTGGTTATCATTGTCTGCATGGCATCCTCATTTCATCACGTTAGTTGAGCCTTACGCCCTCTGCTTTACGCCCCTCATATAAGTTTGTTCAGAGGATATTCAATGATCCCCTGCGCTCCCACCTTTATGAGTTGCGGGATAAGATCCCTCACAATGCTGGAATCCACCACGACCTCCACGGAGACCCATGAGGAATTATAGAGGCCTGCGACCGTCGGTGCATTCAGCGAAGGAAGAAGAGCAATAATTTCATCCATCTTTTTGGTCGGAACATTCATTTTGAGCCCCACCATGTTCTCGGCCCGCAATGCCCCCTTGAGGAGAAGAACAATTTCCTCCATCTTTGCCTTCTTCCAGGAGTCCTGGTATGCGTCGCGATTGGCAATCACCTGGGTATTGGTCTGCATGAGTTCGTGAATAATCCTGAGACCATGGGCCTTAATAGTACTCCCTGTTTCCGTCACTTCCACAACGGCGTCGGCCAGACCTGAAACGACTTTTCCCTCAGTGGCGCCCCATGAGAATTCAACCTGGACATCTATGCCCCTTTCCTGGAAATAGCGGGTCGTAAAGTGGAGAAGCTCCGTGGCAATTTTTTTTCCTCGCAGGTCGTGCAAATCTCTGATCTCGGAATCGGCCGGCACGGCTACTACCCAGCGCGCCGGTTTCTGGCTCACCTTGGAGTAAATGAGGTCATCGATTACGATCACGTCAGATTCGTTTTCTTCAACCCAGTCCTTGCCCGTGAGCCCGACGTCCAGGGTGCCGCTTTCCACGTACCTGGACATCTCCTGTGCCCGACAAATGCTGCATTCAATGTCATCATCGTTTATGTCAGGAAAATAACTTCTTGAATTGACGTTAATTTTCCATCCAGACTTCTCGAAAAGCCCGATAGTAGCCTTTTGGAGACTCCCTTTTGGAATTCCCAGCTTCAATTTTCTCATTTCTTATATACCCTTTCAGGATCGAATATCTTGTTTCCGACAATAACCACGTCGCCGTTCTTGTCTATCTTCCTGTGGAAGCAGGTATCATACCCGGTGTGGCAGGCCGCGCCGCCAACCTGTTGAACCTGAAAAAGCACCGTGTCATTGTCGCAATCAACAAAGATGCTCCTTATCCTCTGCACATGGCCTGAAGTGCCTCCCTTGTGCCAGAGTTCCTGGCGGGAACGGCTCCAGTAATGCGCTTCTCCCGTCTCAAGAGTCTTTTCCCATGAGGCCTCATTTATGTAGGCTACCATCAGCACCTTCCCCGTCTCGTGTTCCTGCACGACCGCAGGAAGGAGACCGTTGCCTTTTGAAAAATCGAGTTTGACCATAAAAATCGCTCCTTGCCCAAAAGTATTAAAGCTTACCCCACGGGAATTTTTTAAGGCAAGAAAAAAACATCCCTGATTGCAGGGCTCGGCTTCAGCCGATTGCAGCCGGATGATTTCCGCTCAATTGCCCGCATGCCGCGAGGATGTCCTGTCCCTTGCTCTTCCGTATGATGGCGGTAAGATGCCTGTCAATGAGTTGTTTTTGAAAGCAGAGAATCTTCTCCGTGGGCGGCGGGGAAAAAGGGGAACCTTCATGAGGATTCAACGGGATCAGATTAACCTTGGCCCGGAGTCCTGACAGTACTTTGACGAGACGAAGGGCATCTCGTTTGCTGTCATTGATTCCGTCGATCAAAATGTACTCAAATGTAATCATGCGCCTGTTGGGGAGCGGAAAGATCCTGCATGCATCGAGCAGTTTGTCCAGGGAATATCGGCGATTCACCGGCATCAGCATGCTGCGCGTCTCATCATCGGCTGCGTTCAGGGAGACAGCGAGATTAATCGTAATGTCCCTGCCAAACCGGATTATCTCCGGGACCAGGCCGCTTGTGGACAAGGTAATTTTTCGATGGGAGAAATTCATCCCCGTTGCGCTCACCAGGAGACGAACAGCCTTGATCACATTTTCATAATTTGCGAGAGGTTCGCCCATCCCCATGAGAACGACATTGGTCAGGCGTTCAGGTGATTCCATGGAACGTCTCACCTGGATGACCTGATCCACAATCTCGGCGGTGGACAAATTTCGCTTGAGGCCCCGCTTCCCCGTGAGGCAGAAACTGCATCCCATGGCACAGCCCACCTGGGACGAGATGCAGAGGGTCCAGTGCTCCCGTTCCGGAATCAGCACTGATTCAATCCTGTGGCCGTCGGTCAGCTCGAAGACGTACTTTCTGGTCTCATCCCCGGAGTGCAGGAGGTCAACCAGAACCAGGTGATTCATGGTGGCCTCATGAGAGAGAAAGGACCGAAGGGATTTCGGCAGATCGGTCATGTCATCGAAAGAACCGGCGAGACGTCTAAAAAGCCAGGAGTGGATCTGGCGCCCTCTATACGCGGGAAACCCGCGCTCCAGGGCCCAGTGTTCTATCTCCGGGGAATCGAAGCCTTTAAGGTCAGCCGGCATCTTCACACGTGCCGCCTGCCAGGGCGGATGGATTTTCACACATGGTTCTCAGCTTCGCCAGTTCCCACACGTAATCGTATAGGTGAAGACCCTTGCTGGCCGCAATAATTTCTCCGTCTTCTACGCCCACGCTTGACGCCATATATTCTTTGAGGAGCTGGATAGCCCCAAGATTCGCAGGAAATCCATTCCACAAATCCCATGACCGGAAATAGACCACGAAGTGAAGTTTTCCGTCTTTTATACGGGTGTCGATTCCCCGCAGGCAGGGGGGATCCTTCAGGTGAATGGATTGAGGATCTCCAACCGTCATGAATGCCTGGTTGGTTCCATATCCGTCCTCTTTATACATACGGATTACCTCGCCAATCTGGCTCTCGAGATACCATCCATAGGTATAGTCTTCACCGGGCTGCTTCATGGACGTCATCAGATAGGGAAGATATTCCTCCAAGTAGCCTTCTGCAACGGGATTCGGGATACCCAGAGCAGGAGGAATGTCGGGCAGGAGGGGCCTGACTCCAGGGTATTTGATATGGACCGTTATGTAATCGAATTCAAGGCGTTTCTGGCCCTCATAACTCCCTCTTTCAATGGTATATTCATGTCCTGTCTCCAGCAGCCTGTAGACACACTGAAACCACGCGTCAGGAAGATCGCGTGCCTGGATAAATTCAAGATTCATTAAGGTATCTCCTTTTTCTCCTGTTCATCCAATCAAAGTGCAATGCCGGCAGAGTGTCAGCAACCGGGCACATCTGCAGCATTTCCTCGATCGATTCTGGCAAGGGAGCCACCAGTTGTCAATCCAAAACGCTCCCCCCTGACCCCTCTTTCAAGTCAGCGTTTCACAAGGTGGATATGTTGTTTTCTCAAGGCCCTTTGAACTATTTTTAGTACTTCCGGCTCAATGTCCTGCCAGGTGACGGCACGATCCTTTTTGACCAGGATTTCCCCCGGCCGCATCATGAGTTCCCTAAGGCCCGGGATCTCGAGTAATTCCTTTGCCATCCGCACGCCGATGTTCCCCAGGCTTTTCACGTTTTCCCGGGAAGTATCCAGAGGCGTTTTGTGAAAGACCTCGACCCGGGGCGGCCAGAAGGAGACACCGATGAAAAAACTCCTCATGTGGGGATTGGGATGTTCGTAGACAACGATGTCATCATGCATAACCAAAGGCAAAGTCCTGAGAAAGAGATCATTGATCTTTTCCCGATCATCATATAGTATCAAGACCAATGAAAGGCGGAGGATAACCGGTGGATGAAGCGACTGACCTTGAGTATTACCATACACGAAAAGAGTGAAAAAGTCCACGAACACGATTCTTGTCCAAATCGAGCGTCAAATTTCATCCGGGTGTGAAGAAGGCGGATGGACGGAGATGATGCATTGACGGCGGATCAGAGGTTTTTCAATTCATTATGGATAGGAGAGAGGATGACATCATGGGTATAAGAAGGATTGCTTGTTGTGTTGATTTCTCCAGGAATGCCGAGGCAGCTTTCACTGTGGCCCTGGAAATGGCGGAAAAATATTCAGCGAAACTGTTTGTCGTGCATGTGCTCCCCCCTCTGATAAATCCTCTCTTGACAGAGGCGGAGTGGGTGGTACCCACGGAACCGGATAAGTCTCTAATCTTGGATATCGAGGAGCGTATGCAGCAGGAATACGCAAGCAGAATAGGAGAGGGCATACAGTCCGAACTCATTGTTCGGGATGGACACGTATCCACTGAAATTTTGCAATTCCTTGAGGAACAGGATGTGGATCTGGTCATAATGGGCTCCTATGGCCTGTCAGGAGCGGGTCTGGTATTTTTTGGGAGTGTGGCAAAAAGAGTTGCCCATAAGGCACAATGTTCGGTAATGATTGTCCGTTCTCACGAGAAGAAAGAATAACGCCAGCCGGAGGTGGAAGAGATGGAGATGAAGACCCTTGGTGTGGTCGGTGCAGGGCAAATGGGCTCAGGCATCGCACAAGTCGGAGCGATGAACGGTCTTGAAGTGATCATGAATGACGTCAAGGATGAATTCGTGGAGAGAGGGTTTGCAACCATAGAGAAAAGCCTGGCCAGGATGATAAAAAAAGAGCTTTTAACAGACGCACGGAAAGATGAAATCCTTGCTGCAATCGAGGCATCCACCTCTTTCAAAGATATGGTCAAGGCAGACTTCGTCGTGGAAGCGGCGACCGAAAACGAGACCGTCAAGCTGCAGATATTCGAAGAGCTTGACCGGCAATGCAGGGAGGGAGTAATTCTCTCATCAAATACCTCCTCCATTTCAATTACCAGGATTGCGAGCGCAACCCGGAGACCTGAACTGGTCATCGGTATGCATTTCATGAACCCGGTTCCAATGATGAAGCTGGTGGAGATTATCAGGGGGCTTGCGACCAGTGATACAGCTTTTGAAGCCGCCAGTTCTTTGGCGTTAAGACTGGGCAAGACGCCGGTCGCGGCAAATGATTTTCCAGGTTTTATCAGCAACCGGATCCTCATGCCCATGATAAACGAGGCCATTTACGCGCTTTTCGAAGGGGTCGGTACGGCAGAAAATATTGACCAGGTGATGAAGCTGGGCATGAACCACCCCATGGGGCCGCTCACCCTGGCAGATCTCATCGGTCTCGACACCTGTTTTGCCGTCATGCGGGTGCTTCACGAAGGTTTGGGAGATGACAAATACAGACCGTGCCCCCTGTTAAAGAAATACGTGGATGCCGGTTGGCTGGGGAGAAAGAGCGGCAAGGGCTTCTACACGTATTAGTATCTCATATGCCAGTTCACTTTCTCGTTTGCAATATGGATTCTTTTCGTGTATCGTTTTGATCGTGTTTTCCATTGGACCGGAAGTGCCCAGATTCCATTCATGGATGGACACGAATTGATGCAAAAGCGGTCCTCCGAAACACGATCAAGGAGAAGAGGTCATGGCAAAATTACTGATAGTGGATGACGAAGAGCATATCCGGTATCTCTATTCTGAAGAGTTGACTGAAGCCGGCTATGAAGTGATCACCGCGGACAGCGGCTACAACCTGCTCGAAAGGATTGAAAAAGAAAAGCCGGATCTTGTGGTCCTTGACATAAAGATGGTGGATTACAATGGTTTGGATTTATTGCAAGATATAAGGAACAAGTTCTATGATTTGCCCGTGGTACTCTGCACTGCGTATGACACATTCAAAGAGGATATGAAATCCATCGCCGCGGATTTCTATGTCATAAAATCTTTCGATCTAACAGAGCTCAAGAACAAGATCGCAATGGCTTTGGAAGCCGGCAGTCAGGAGAAATAGCGCTCCCCTTTCACTTGTGGTATTTCTCGCCCCGCAAGATTGTGAACGCGCGGTAGAGTTGTTCCAGAAGAAAGAGTCTGGTCATCTCATGTGTGAACGTCAGTCGTGAAAGGGAGAGGGCGGCTTGAGCCCGTTTCAAGACATCTTCGGACAGTCCAAGAACCCCTCCTATGACAAAGACCAGTCGGTCGTGGTCCATGAAGGTTTTTTCCAGATGGGAAGCCAGGCCGCGTGAGTCATACATCCTTCCCTTTCGATCGAGAGCCATAACGTATTCCCGGTCGTCGATATTCCTCAGAATCGAAATCCCCTCCTTGTCTTTGATGGATTTTTCACCGGTTTTTTTCTTTGCGGGGACGGATTTCAGTTCCGCCCAATGGACGGTCGTGTAGTGCTGAAGGCGGTCAAGGTAAAACTGCTGGCCTTCGAGGATGAACGGAAGCTTTGTCTGGCCGACAACGACAATTCTTATACGCGACATGAGAAGGGGGGTTCACTTTCAAGAAGACCGGCAGGTTCTTTCCCGCCCTCTATTTCTTCTTCAACTCAAGAATATGCGCAATCTGCTCCGCCATGTTCACCACAAATTCCTCCAATTCCCTGCCTCTCAATGGTTTTTCCGGGGCAGGTGACGGGCTCCGGCCCTCCAAGGAGAGCTCTACCGGTGCGTTTCTCAGTGCGGGCGCGGGAATGACCTCGAATGCGGGTTCAAAAGAATCCTCAAAATATTTTTCCTGAAAAGCGGCAAACTTGAGCATGTGGGCCGTTGAATCAAGGACGCCGATCATGTCGGATTCCAGAAGTCCTTGGTTCCGTGCCTTCTTGAGTCCTGCTAGGGATTCTCCTCCCTGGGTGCAAACGATATTTCCGTTCTGATTGGCGGTGATCATGGCATCCATAATTTCCTGCTCACTTACACGGACAAGGTGGATGCGTTTTTCCCCGGCCAGGCGATTGTACTTCTCCACCAGTTCAATAACTCTGGGCATGGATACGGGATTACCGATCATGGCTGCCTGGGCCACACTGGGCCGCACATGAACGGGAACGAATTTCCTTTTCTCAGGCATTTCTTCAAGGTAGTAGCGATAGACCGGATCGGCGTGTTCCGATTGCACGCCAAGAATTCCGGGGAGGGAGTCGATTATTCCGGCTTCAAAGAATTTGAGGAACCCGCTCATGACCGCGGTGATATTTCCCGCGTTCCCGATCGGTAATACCACTGCCTTGTTCCCAACGTCGTAATCAAAATCCTGTGCGATCTCAAAGGAGAAGGATTCCTGGCCGAGGATTCGCCAGCTGTTTTTTGAATTAAGAAGGGCCACGTTATAGTTCTCCGCGAGCAGTTCCACCACCTTCATACAGTCATCGAAAACTCCGGGCATTTCAAGGACCTTTGCACCGCTGCCTAAGGGTTGAGACAACTGTTGCGGGGTGACCTTCCCTTTTGGAAGCAGGACCGCTGAGTGCACGATGTCCTGGAGATAGGAACTGTAAAGAGCGGCGGACGCTGATGTGTCTCCTGTCGACGCGCAGATTGCCAGGATGTCACTGAGCCCCTTTTCCCTGGCCAAATACTGAAGGTAGCTCAGGGCGCATGCCATTCCCCGATCCTTAAATGAAGCGCTTGGATTCAGGCCATCGTTTTTGTAATAGAAGTCCATCCCGGCCAAATCCCGCAGACGTTTGTTTGCGCGCACCAGGGGTGTATGCCCCTCACCGAGATACACCAGATGTTCCAGGGGAATGACCGGCGCAATGAATTCATAGTAGCGGAAAATTCCCTTGAGGGCGTCGATATTGAGCATCCTCCGGTAGTCAAAGATCTCCTGCCATGTCTTCCCAGGTATCCGCTGACGGGAGTCATCCCTATTTTCGAGCAGAAGGACCCCTCCGCATTTCGCACAGGTATAGAGAAGCTCTTGGATATCGAACTCCTCACCGCATTGCAGACAGCGGTAGTAAAGGTCTCCTTTCGGCTCAGGAATGAGATAGGCGCTGATGTCGTGGGGAAACTGATCTGGTTTCACGTGTTTTTCCTTTCCATGCATTCACTTTTCTATTTCTGCGTCGGGGCTTCCTCTTCTTTTTGTGAGAATCATTTCAGGTCCATCGTGCCTCTCATATATTTCTAGAGCAAATGAGAAAATATTTCAAGAAGGGAAAGAATCGGGTCGAACAAAAGTGTTGACAGGTCGGCAACGCTGTAACATAAAAGAAGCCTTGTATTCCAGGGCATACAAGATCTTTCCTCATTTGCAAAATGCGGGATGCCGGCGTTGGAGGATACGGGGATGGAGAAGGAAAAACGGATCGAGCCTTACGGTGGCGAGCTGGTTGATCTGGTGGTCGATCAAGAAAGGAACGCAGTGCTCCAGGAGATTGCGCTCAGCCTCCCGGACATTACGTTAACCGACCGGCAGCTCTGCGATATTGAACTCCTGGCCACGGGAGCCTTTTCGCCGCTGGAAGGATTTATGCAAAGAGCCGACTACGAATCCGTCCTGGACCGCATGAGGCTTCAAAATGGTATCATCTGGCCCATACCTGTTTGTCTGGATATCCCTGAGATACGTGCACGAACCCTTGAGGCAGGGCAATCGGTCTGTCTGCGGGATCCGGAAGGGTTCCTGCTCGCAATCCTCCACATTGAAGATATCTGGCCCGTGAAACGAGAGAAAGAAGCAAGAGCGGTGTGCGGTACCCTCGATCGGAGACATCCGGAAGTTCGTTACCTGGGTGAGGCAGGACGGGATTTCTATATGGGCGGGAAATTGGAAGTTCTGCATTTGCCGCTGCACTTTGATTTCAAGCAATTCCGATTGACGCCCCGTGAAGTTCGCAGCCTTTACGACAAGCTGGGCTGGCACAGGGTGGTTGGATTCCAGACGAGAAACCCGATACACCGCCCTCAATTTGAGATGACGCTCATGGCCATGAGAGAGGCAAAGGCCAATCTTCTGCTCCTTCCCATTGCAGGAATGACAAAACCTGACGATTTTGATCATTTTACCCGTGCCCGTTGTTGCAGTGCGATTTGCCGCCACTATCCTCCCGGTTCTTATGTCCTCAATCTCCTTCCTCTGGCGGCACGGATGGCCGGTCCCAGAGAAGCTGTCTTGCACGCAATACTGGCGAAGAATTTCGGATGCACTCATTTTATATTCGGGAGAGATCATGGAAGTCCCGGCGTTGACGGGAAGCAGGAGCCGTTTTATCGTCGTGACGCGGCATGCAGGAAGATGGAGGAATTGAAGGAAGATGTCGGCGTTTCGCCTCTTCTGTTCGATGAGGTAGTGTACTTGCCCTTTGAAGATGAATATCGGCAGCTGAACCAGGTTCCTCCAGGAACCCAGACATTGGCCGTATCCGGCACGGATATCCGCAATCGGATCAGGTCGGGGCGAAAGGTGCCTGAATGGGCCGCCTTCCCCGAGGTACTTGAAGAATTGCAAAAGAGCTATCCCCGGCCCCGCCGACAAGGGTTCACGGTCTTCTTTACGGGTCTTTCCGGCGCGGGGAAATCCACCATAGCAAAGGTCTTGCTTTCGAAGTTTCTTGAAATGGGTGATAGGCCTGTGACGCTCCTTGACGGTGATATCGTGCGGCAGAACCTTTCCAGCGAGCTGGGATTTTCCAAGGAGCACAGGGATATCAATGTCCGGAGGATAGGATTTGTGGCAAGCGAGATTACTAAAAACCGCGGGATAGCCATTTGCGCGCCTATTGCCCCCTACGAGGCAACAAGAGAAGAAATCCGTTCCTCCATTGAGAGATATGGAGGTTTTGTTGAAGTGTATATTGCAACTCCTATAGAAGAATGCGAAAAACGTGACCGAAAAGGGATGTACGCCAAGGCCAGGGCGGGTCTGATCAAGGGATTTACGGGCGTTGACGATCCTTATGAAATGCCGGAGCATCCGGAAGTTCGTATCGATACCACCGAACTGGACCCGGATGAAGCAGCCCAGGAAGTACTTCTTTTCCTCGGCCAAAAAGGATATATCTGATATCACATGAGGAGGCCTGAACCCAGCGTGACTCGCCGCTATTGGATTTATCGCGTCCTTGCTGTTTTTTGGATGGCGGCCCTATACTGGCTTTCCTCAAGACAGAGTCTGCCCGCGCCTCATTTGTTCTGGGGGCAGGACAAAATAGAGCATGGCGTGGCATTCGGAATACTGGGCATGCTCTTTGCCCTGTCCTTCAGTACAGTGCAGGGAAAAAACCGCACAAAACGGTTAATCATTCTAATCCTCCTCGTTGCTCTGTACGGTCTCTCTGATGAAGTACATCAATACTTTGTGCCCGGACGGGATGCAAGTTTCTGGGACCTCTGTGCCGATGCCACGGGCGGCTTCCTGGCAGCGTTCTTTCTCCTGCGAAAAGGGCAACGCTTTTCCCGAAAGAAGTCTCGTCCTCATCTTGACATTCCCGAAATATGAATTATCTATTTGATACATGCCCTCTGGCAGCCCGTTTCCCGGTGCAACCTCGAGATATTGCTCGAGGAGATCATTGCCCCGGGAGTACGGGGGCTGCCTCTCCCGGTAGCAGAAGATGCTCCGGAAGTCCTTAATAAGATTGAAACAAAATCTCAAGAGGAGGTGATCGTATGGCCATTTTGAGATGGAGAGATCCATTTGAAACGACAGCATTTACGGAACTGAACAGGTTGCAGGAAGAGATGAACATGCTCTTCGACCGCTTTTTTGGGGAACAGCGGACACCGGTAAGAAATGCGGGCGTTTTCCCGGCCGTCAACGTAGCCCAGGATGCTGATAATGTGTATATTACAGCAGAACTTCCGGGGATATCAGGCAAGGATCTCGATATCACGGTAGAGGAGGAAAGTGTTCTCATCAAGGGTGAACGCAGGGGGGGGCCTGAAGGTGAAGATGTCAGTTATCATCGTCGCGAAAGAGGGGAAGGAAAATTCAGCCGGACGGTCGCACTTCCTACAAGGGTAGTCGCCGAAAGCACGACCGCTGAAACCAGAGACGGAATCCTGAAGCTGACACTGCCGAAAGCTGAAGAGGTCAAGCCCAAGAAAATCGAGATCAAGGTTGACTAAAAGGGGGTGACTTCCATGGAAACGAACCTTGAATTGCGAGGGAAAAAGGAGATGGAAGCAAAAGGCGAATTGACCCAGCGACGTCCCGTGTTCATTCCCGCTGTGGACATCTTTGAGAATAACGAGGCCCTGGTGCTTATCGCGGATATGCCCGGTGTGACGAATGAGGGTGTTGAAATCCATCTGGAAGACGGTGAACTGACTCTTCGGGGCAGGGTTGCCGAGGAACAACAGAGCCTCAATCCGGTGTACACGGAATACAGGTCAGGGGACTACTACCGGAGCTTCACTCTGAGCAATGTTATTGATCAACAGAAGATTGAGGCAAGCATGAAGAACGGGATCTTGAAAATTATTCTTCCAAAAGCGGAGGCCGCGAAACCAAGACACATAACTGTAAAAGCCGGCTAAGGATACAACGAGGACTCTTCGGCTTTTCGGGGAAGAGTCCTCGTTTTTGTGATTAACAATCTCACAAGGCACCCTATCAGGCTGGCCCGTATCCCTTTCCACGGATCCCATCATTTCTGCCGGGCGTAAGCCGAATCTAAAGGCGACCGCGAATTTGGCGCTGTAGCGCGCGCCGAACCAATCGGCGGTCAGTTCCTTCCGTGAGCCTCCTCTTGACTTTCCAATGGCTATCTGGTAAAGAATAATGGCATTTTTCGTAACGGAAACCCAGCGGGTAGAACGCGATGCTGAAGAACCTGGACGATCTGGTCAAAACGGTCAG
>Ga0315542_1000259_pt1 | contig 32019 bp, 30 predicted proteins | sample SalMarSW160120MG_FD_202541 | JGI IMG/M metagenome (GOLD analysis project Ga0315542, IMG submission 202541) | Salt marsh sediment microbial communities from the Plum Island Ecosystem LTER, Massachusetts, United States - Salt Marsh Sediment SW1601-20 ...
GAGACGACGGCGACGGCGACGGCGCCCACCACGCCGAACCTCGTGAGTGAGGACGGTGCCCGGATCCGGGCCCTCCGCGCCGCCGCCGGTGCGACCGGTCGCGCTGCTCCACCAGGAAGGCATTCTTGGCTTGCTGGCCCTCGTCGGCTTGGCGCTGCGGCCCGGCGGTCCGGCGCGATGGCTGGCCCCCCACGGCGCCGTCGCGACCACGCTCATCATCGGGGTGGCGGCCGCCGCCGGAGCGAGCGCCGTGCTCTGGCTCCTGCGGCGCCTCCCCGCCGTGGCCGACCTGGAGCGCTTCCAGAGGGCTCTGGTCCACGGCTGGACCCTGACGGACGCGGCGGCGGTGGCCCTCCTCTCGGGTCTGGTGGAGGAGGCCCTGGTGCGTGCCCTCCTGCAACCGCTGGTGGGCCTCGTGCCGGCTGCTCTGATCTTCGCGCTCCTGCACCTCGTGCCGCGTCGCGACCTGTGGCTGTGGCCGGTCCTCGCCTTCGTGCTGGGTCTCGGCCTTGGGGCTCTCTACGATGTCGGGGGCTACCCTGCAGCTGCCGCGGCCCATGTGACGATCAACCTGGTGGCCCTGTCTCGCCTGCGCCGGGAGGGTGGCTCGGGCTGTGTACAATGAGGCGGGGCAGTGTCTGAGGAGGCTCCCTGATGAGTGATGACAAGGACCGGTTTCGGGTCAAGGTCGGCTTCGCCGAGCAGCTGAAGGGCGGCGTGATCATGGACGTCGTCTCCGCCGACCAGGCGAAGGTCGCCGAGAATGCCGGCGCAGCAGCGGTGATGGCGCTGGAGCGAGTTCCGGCGGACATCCGGGTCCAAGGCGGCGTGGCGCGCATGGCGTCGGTGGAGAAGATCGCCGAGATCCAGAGCGCCGTCAGCATTCCGGTCATGGCCAAGTGTCGCATCGGTCACGTTGCCGAGGCCAGGATGCTGGAAGCCCTCGAGGTCGACTTCATCGACGAGAGCGAGGTGCTCACCCCGGCCGACGAGGAGAACCACGTCTGGAAGCACTCGTTCGCGGTGCCCTTCGTGTGCGGCTGCCGCAACCTGGGCGAAGCGCTGCGCCGCATCGGTGAAGGTGCCGCGCTGATCCGCACCAAGGGTGAGGCGGGCTCGGGCGACATCGTGGAGGCGGTGCGCCACCTGCGCACGGTGCAGCGGGAGCTCCGCACCCTGACCATTTTGGATGAGCACGAGCTGATGGCAGAGGCGAAGCGGCTGGGGGCGCCGTTCGAGCTGGTCCGCGGGGTGGCCGGGGAGGGGCGGCTCCCGGTGCCCAACTTCGCCGCCGGCGGGGTCGCCACACCGGCCGATGCCGCCCTCTGCATGATGCTGGGGGCCGAGTCGGTGTTCGTGGGCTCCGGGATCTTCAAGTCAGCGGACCCCGAGCAGCGAGCGCGGGCCATCGTCGAGGCGGTCACCCATTGGCAGGACCCGGCCCGCCTCGTGGAGGTGTCGCGTCACCTGGGCGAGGCCATGTCCGGCCTGGAGGCCGGCAAGCTGACACCGGAGGAGATGCTGTCGCGCCGGGGTTGGTGATGCGCATCGGCGTCCTGGCGTTGCAGGGTGACTGGGAGGCGCACCTGAGGGCCTTCGCGCGCTGTGGAGGGGACGCGGTGGCGGTGCGCACCGCCCGCGAGCTGGACGGTGTGCAGGGCCTCGTGATCCCGGGGGGGGAGTCCACCGCCATGCTCCGCCTGATGGAGCCCGAGGGCCTGGATCGCCGCATCGCCGACCGCGTCGCGGCCGGCGTTCCCGTCCTCGCCACCTGCGCGGGACTCATCCTCCTGGCCAGGGGCGTGACCCCCGAGCAGCCGAGCCTCGGGGCGTTGGATGTGGACGTGGTGCGGAACGCGTACGGCCGCCAGGTCCGCTCCGAGGTCGCCACCGTGGAGCTGTCCGAGGACCTCGGCGATCCTTCGCGGGTCGATGGCGTGTTCATCCGCGCTCCGCGGGTGGCGCGGGTCGGAGATGGGGTCGAGGTCATGGGTCGACATGGGGACGATCCGGTGCTGCTGCGCCAGGAGCGCATCGTGGCCGCCACCTATCACCCGGAGCTCGGCGGGGACTGCCGGGTACACCGTTTGTTTCTCGATCTCGTGGAGGTGGTGGATGGCTGAGGCGGCCCTTCGGCACGAAGAGGAACGGGGGATCCACTACCTGAGGATGGACCATGGTCCGAACGCCCTGAACGTCCCTCTCATGGAGGCGTTGCGGGCGCGGCTCGCGACGCTGCGCGAGGCGGGTGCCCCGCCCGTGGTGCTCACCTCCGCCCACCCCACGCTATTCAGCCCCGGCTGGGACCTCAAGGCGTTGGCGCGTGCCGAGCGGGAGCAGGTGGCGAGCACCCTGCGGCTGTTCGACAGCCTTGTTCTGGACCTCTTCTCCTATCCGGCGCCCACGGCCGCAGCCATCGGTGGGCACGCGGTCGCCGGCGGTTGCCTGCTCGCCCTGACCTGCGACCTCAGGGTGATGGCCACCGGGCCGTCGCGTCTCGGCCTCGCCGAGCTCAACCTCGGCGTGCCGGTGCCGGCCGGGTCCCTGCTCATGCTCAGATCTCGCCTCGACCCGAGCGCGGTGGAGGAGCTGGTGCTCCGCGGTGACGGGTTCGCAGCCGAACGGGCCCGGGACGTGGGTCTCGTACACCGGGTGGCCAGCTCCGACGAGGTCGTGTCAGTGGCCGGCCGGGAGCTCGCCAAGCTGGCCTCCAAGCCCCTCCACGCCTATGCCACGACCAAGCGGTTTCTCTACGGCGACACCTGGAGGGTCATGGAGCAACACGACGCGGACGCGGAGCAGCTGTTCCTGGAGTGTTGGTTCGAGGAGGAGACCCGGCAGCGGGTGGACGAGGTCGCGCGCTCGCTCTCCTGATGACGGAGGTGGGATGATCGTCGATCTGCTCCGGCTCCTGGACATTCCACCTGATCTCCCTGCCGCGGAGAAGGCGGCGGCGGTGGTGCGGTGCTGCGCACTCAGGCGCGAAGCCACGGCCCCGTCCCGTGACGTCGCCTCGGTGGTGGAGTCTCGATGGTTCTCCGGGACCGCGGAGTGTGCTCGGTTCCTCGGCGAGCTGTTCCGGGGCAGCATGGGCCGGGGAGCTGCCTTCGGCGGACCGTGGCCGTTCCTGCAGGCAGGGGGTCGGGTGGTCGCGCCCGCCTTGCCGGTGGTGGCCTCCGCGACCGAGGCGGCCGGGCCGGATGGCTCGTACCGGTTCGCCGACGGCGCCGTGCGGCGTGAGGCGGTGGGGGAGGAGCGTCCGTTTCTCAGCACCGGACGGACGGCCGTGGCCGATGGCGTCGGGTTCGATCTCATGTGGTTCGGCGCCGGCGAGCGCTACCTGGTGCGGGATGGCATCCTGGAGATCGAGGACCTGTTCTCCGCCCTCAGGCTGCCAGCGACCGCGCCGGTGGTCAGGGGAGTGCTCGCGAAGACGCTCCGCGTCGACGCCGAGGTGCTGTCCGACCTGCCCTTCGCCCCCCGAGACGGGGCTGGAGCGGAGGTCGAGGTGCGGCGTCCCCTGGAGCTGGTTGGGAACGAGCGCTGGCGGGAGCCGGCGGAGGTGCTGAGCGCCCGACCAGGCATCCGCAAGGTCACCCAACAGGCGGATCGGTTGGTGGCCGAGACCGAGGGCGGCACGGAGCTGGTGTTCGTCGCCAGCGAGGAACCCGCAGGTTGGCAGCTCTTCTCGTGGGAGGGAGACCACCCCCTCCGCACCCTGGCCATGAGGTCCGATGGGGACGTGCTCTGCTTCCGGGGGATTCTCCGACCGGGCCTGGATCCGCTCACACCCGGGCTCAGGCAGCGTCTCGCCTTCGACCTCCGCTCCGACCTCGTCGCCCTGGGATGAGCGCTCGCTTACAGGTGATACGTCTCGTCCTGTCGGAGCTCGGCGACCGGGTGGGGGAGATCGGTCACCTCGAGCTCTGCCCGCAGCTCGTCGACGTAGGGCGGCTTGAAGTGGTAGAGATGAACCGGCACCCGCCGGGTGAGCTTGGCGAGCTCTGACGCCAGGCTCTGGGGGGTGAGGTGGAGACTGACGTCCGCCACGTCTTGGAGGCGGTTGGGGAAGGAGCACTCGGTGATGACCGCCGTCAGGTCGGGGGCGGAGTTGGCCACCTCCCAGATGCGACGGGTGGGGCCGGTGTCGGAGGTGAACACGGTGCTCCGGTCGGCCTGGCGCAGCAAGAGGCCGGTGGTGGGCACCACGTGATGCACCGGAATGGCGGTGATCTCCAGATCCCCCCCCGCCAGGCCGGTGATGACGAACGGAGACTCGGGGTCGATGGACTCGAAGCGCAGGGACGGGTAGAGGCGATTGGGGATGCGCGAGAAGTCCGGCCAGGTGTCGTTGTTGAAGAGATGCCGGCGCACCCCGGCCAGCACCTTCTCGGTGCAGTAGATGGACACCGGTTCCTCGTTGGCGCCGAAGATGTTCTCGATGAGAAAAGGGAGGGACGCCGTGTGATCCATGTGGGTGTGGGTGATCACCACGTGGCGGATGGCCCGTTGCTCGGGGATGGTGAGGGCGCGGGTGATGGCCCCGGCGTCGATGGCGACCGCGCCGTCGATGAGAAACGACGTCATGCGACACTCGGGGCTGTCGCCCCCGAAGCTGCCCAGGACCCTGAACTCCATTGATGGAAGTATACCGTGCCTCCCGTCACGCCACCGGACTGGCTACCATGGGACCCATGAGCGATGTGCACGCCGCTGCAGAGCGCCTGGCCCTGCTTCTGACGGGAGGTGGTGGGCGGTGTCGCCGGCTCCTGGCGGCCGCTCCAGGAGACGGTTCGCCCCTGGCCCGGTTGGCGTCCGCGGGAGCGGCCACAGCGCTGCTGACCGCGGCGCGGCAGGCTCTCGCCGAGCGCGTCCCGGAGGTCCTCGAGCGGGTGATCGCTGCCGGCTGGCGGTGGCTGACACCCGAGGATTCCGAGTACCCATCGCTGCTCGGCGAGGTCAGCGACCCACCCCTGGGTCTGTTCGTGCGGGGCGAGCTCGCGCCGGCGCCGCGGGTGGCCGTGGTCGGCTCGCGCCGGCCGACGGCCTACGGCCGCCAGGTGGCGACGATGCTGGGCGAGGAGCTCGCCCGGGCCGGCGTGGTGGTGCTCTCGGGAATGGCGCGGGGCGTCGATGGCGCCGCCCACCGCGGTGCACTCGAAATGGCGGCAGGGATCACCTGGGCGGTGTGGGGAACCGGACCGGACCGCGTCTACCCTCCTGAGCACGGATCGCTGGCGGAGGAGATCGCCGGGCGGGGTGCGTTGCTCACCGAGTACCCTCCGGGGACGCCTCCGCGACGCCACCACTTTCCGGAACGGAACCGGATCCTGGCCGGCCTGGCCGATGCGGTGGTGGTTGTGGAGGCCGCGGCGCGGTCGGGCGCCCTGGTGACGGCCCGACTGGCGGTGGACGAGGGTCGAGAGGTGTTCGCGGTCCCGGGGTCCATCTTCTCCGAGCTCTCGGTGGGACCCAACGCCCTGCTGCGGGTGGGCGCCCGACCCCTGCTGGTCCCCGCCGACGTCCTCGACCTGTTGGACGTGGATGCGAAGGTCGCGGTCGGTCCGGCGCCAGACACGACGTCGACCGTGGAGCGGCACCTGGAGCTCGGGGAGTCCGTGACGGTGGACGAGCTCGCGGCGCGGGCGGGCGTGAGCGTGGGCGACGTGTTAGCCCTGCTGCTCGAGCTGGAGGTGGCGGGAGTGGTGGCGCGGTCCCCGGACGGGAGGTACTCCCGTCGTCGTGCCGCGATACCGCGCCGCGCCGACGGAGGGTCTGAATGAGACGGCCGATCCTGGTGATTGGGGGAGGCTTGGCGGGCAGCGAGGCGGCGTGGCAGCTCGCACGGGCCGGCGTTGCCGTGACGCTCGTGGAGATGAGGCCGGACCGACAGACGCCGGTGCACCGGGGCGGCGACCTCGCCGAGCTGGTGTGCTCCAACTCCCTGCGTGGGGACGCAGACACCAACGCGGTCGGGGTGCTGAAGCGTGAGATGGAGGCCTTGGACTCGGTGATCATCCGTTCGGCCAGGGCCGCGGCGGTGCCTGCGGGAGGAGCGCTGGCGGTGGATCGGACCCGCTTCGCCGCCACGGTGACCGCCGCGGTCGCGGGTCACCCCCTGGTCACGGTGGAACGTCGAGAGGTGAGGGCCCTGCCCGACGGTCCCGCCATTCTCGCCACGGGACCATTGACCGCGCCCGCCCTCGCCGACGCCCTGCAGGAACTCCTCGGGGAGAGCTCTCTCTCCTTCTTCGACGCGGTGGCGCCCATCGTGGTCGCGGACTCCCTGGACATGGGGCGCCTGTTTCGAGGCTCGCGCTACGGCAAGGGATCGGGCGATGACTATCTCAACGTCTCGCTGGACCGAGATCGCTACGAGCGATTCGTCGGCGAGCTGGTCCACGCCGAGGCGGTGCCCTTCGCCGACTTCGAGAGCTCGGATATCCACTATTTCGAGGGGTGCCTGCCCATCGAGGTCATGGCCGAGCGCGGTCTCGAGACCCTTCGCTTCGGACCCATGAAGCCGGTGGGGCTCACCGATCCGGACACCGGTCGCAGGCCCTGGGCCGTGGTCCAGCTCCGGCAGGACGACCTGGCGGCCGATCACTGGAACATGGTGGGCTTTCAGACCAAGCTCCGGAGAGGCGAGCAGGAGCGGGTATTCCGGACGCTACCGGGCCTGGAGCGTGCACGGTTCGTCCGCTACGGGATGATCCACCGCAACACCTTCATCAATGCGCCCCGCCACCTGGACCCCGTGCTGCGTCTCAGAGGCCGGCCCGAGCTGCGGCTGGCGGGGCAGATCACGGGCGTCGAGGGATATGTGGAGTCTGCCGCCACCGGAATCGTGGCGGCTCGGACGCTCCTCGCCGAGCTGGCGGGTGGGAACGGGGAGCCGCCGCCGCCGGAGACCGCCCATGGAGCGCTGATCCGGCACCTCAGCGAGCGTTCTCCCGCGGACTTCCAACCTGCCAACGTCAGCTGGGGTTTGATGGCCCTGCCGGCCCAGGTCCGGGCCGTGGCCGGCCGCCGGGAGCGCCGCCGCAGGCACGCCGTCCTGGCGGTTGACGCCATCAAGGGTTGGGCGGAGGCTCTCCCCGTCCCCTCCGCGGCCTCACTCTGACTTTGCCCGTGGATGGGTAGAGCGGTACACGGCCATGAGGTGGGCGAGGTCGACGTTGGTGTACACCTGGGTCGTGGCCAGGGAGCTGTGGCCCAAGAGCTCCTGGATGGCGCGCAGGTCCATGCCGGCCTCCAACAGGTGGGTGGCGAACGCGTGGCGCAGGGCGTGGGGGTGGAGGCGGTGAAGCGCGGCGGTGCGACTCACTGCGGCGTCCACCACGCGGCGCACCGAACGGTCGGACAGTCTCGTGCCGCGCTGGTTGACGAACAGGGGCTCGGAGGCCGAGCCGCCGGCGCGACGCCACCGGGGACGTTCACTCAGGTACGCGGAGAGCGCTGCGGCGGCCTGCCGCCCGAAGGGGACCACCCGTTCCCGCCGGCCCTTGCCCCGGACCCTGAGCAGTCGCTCCGAGAGGTGGACGTCCACCAGGTCCAGCCCCACCAGCTCGCTGACTCTCAGCCCGGCGGCATAGAGCAGCTCCAGTGCGGCCCGGTCGCGCCGACCGACCGGGGTGTCGGGGCAGCTCTCGAGGAGCTCCTCCACGGCGTACCGGTCCACCACCTCCGGGCTCCGTCGCGGTGCGCGCACCTGGGGAACCACCGCCGCAGGGTTGCCCGCCAGCACCCGCTCCGAGACGAGGAATCCGAAGTAGGTGCGGACGGCGGCCAGGGCGCGCTCGATGGACCGTGGGGCGAGGTGGTGTCCGTGAAGGTGCGCGAGGTAGGCGCGGATCGCTGTCGGCTCCACACCGGCGGGGGTGGCGACGGCGAGCTCTGTGACGAGGAAAGCGATCAGTCGTCGTACCTCGCGGCGGTAGGCGGCGAGGGTCTGGGGTGCCAGGTTGCGCTCCCATTCCAGGTGTTGGAGGAACTCCTCCAGGAGCCACGCGGGGTCGTGGGACGGCTCGTTCATGGTGCCGTCGGCGTCCTCCGGCTCGGGGGGCGAGCCGGCAGGCGTCCGGTGATGCGGCGGGCGGCGAGGGCGAGCAGCTCCACCAACATCTGCCGTGAGTGCCGCATGGCCTGCACCCGTGACGCCTCCACGTGGCGCCATCGGACGGCCACCTCGCGCACCCGGTATCCCCAGTGGCGGGACAGAAGGAGCAGCTCGACGTCGTAGGCGAACCCTGCGATCCGCTGCACCACGGCCAGGTCGCTGGCCAGGGGACCCGGGAAGAGCTTGAAGCCACACTGGGTGTCCGCCACTCCAGGCAGGGCGAGCACTCGCACGGCCAGGTTGAAGGTGCGACCCATGACGTCACGATACAGGGGCTGCCTGGTCTCGATCAGGCTCCGGTCCACGGCTCGGGAGCCGATCACCACGGTGCGCCCCCCGGCCGCCGCCGCCAGGGTCTCCAGCTCGCCGATGGGCGCCGCCAGGTCGGCATCCGTGAGCAGCACGGCGGCGCCGACGGCGCGGCTGAAGCCGGTGCGGACCGCGGCTCCCTTGCCCAGGTTGTGCGGGTGCCGGAGCAGCTCCAGGCGCACCCCGGCGGGAAAAGCGACGGATCGCGCAACCCGGGGGGTGCCGTCCGTCGATCCGTCGTCCACCAGGAGGATCTCGGCCGGGAGCCAGTGGCGGTGGCGTTCGAGGTGGGCGCCGATCAGCTCCAGGGTCGGCGGCAACCTCCGCTCCTCGTCGAACGCGGGGATGACCACGCTGAGACGAGTCTCCTCGGGAGCGGGGGTCGTTGGTTCACGCCGCATGAGTCAGGTCCCGACACGCGACGCCACCGGGGAGCCTGGGGGGGCCACTCCGGAAGGCGGCGCCGTGGGCCGCGTCCGCCGAATGGTACAATGCGCCCACTCTGCAACATCCGGGAGGGAGGTCGGCATGGACATGGTGCGCTGGGAGTACAAGATCATCAACATCCGCTCCGAGAACTACCGCCTCGACCCCAACTACGACACCCAGCTGAACGAGCTCGGCCGCGACGGCTGGGAGCTGGTGGGGATCACCGCCATCAACTTCAAGACGGGAGCCACCGATCACATCGGCATGGTGTTCAAGCGACCACTGGCGTGACCAGGCCCTGACGGCATCATCCCACAGCCCGCAGCCTGACTCCCGCCGCCCACCGGACGAGGGCACGGTCGGCGCCCCCCACCGAGAGCAGGCCGAGGGTGCACCACGTGACCAGGGCGGCCGCCACCAGCCAACCCAGACGGCGCCTCGGAACGGGCTCTGAGAAGACCACTCCCGCCATCAGCATGCCGGGCGTGCCATGGCGCACCACGACCAGGATGAACGTGGCCGCCATCCACCACAGCGCGGAGACGGCCGCTGCCCAGGGGACGCTCGGCAGGGGTGCTCCGTAGCCGAGGACGGCCAGTGCGGCGACGGCGGCGGTGCACACCGCGAGCACCGACACCAGATCTCCCCAGGCGCTGCCGATCAACGGAGCGAGGCCGACGCGGCCCTCGGTGCCGACGGGGGTCGGATCGGCTTCCTCGCCCCCGGCCGCCGGCTCCCGAAGTTGGTCCCAGTCGCCGGGGATGCGATCGCCGGAGGTCGTCATCCGTCGGCCGCCGCAGGGGTGCCGGCAGCGGCGACGGTCGAGGAGGCCGGCGTCGGCGTCGCCGCGGGAGGCGCGGCGGCATCGGCGACCAGGCTGCGCCGGTTCCGCGTGTCGAGGCTGCCGATGAAGACCTTGAGCGTCATGTCCACCGGGCGGGCCTTGTACTTGTTGATGAACTCCATGATGCGCGCGACGGTTTCGTCGCCGGGCTGGAGGTCCTCGTACTGGCGCAGGTAACCCTCCGCCCCGGCCAGGTTGTACGCGCGCATCTCGGCGAGGGCGGCGTTGAACAGGGAGCGCTCGAGGATCTCCCGGAGATCGGGCCGGTCGGGATAGGCATGCCTGAGATCGAGGGCGATGCTGGCGGCGGTCTGGAAGTTGCCGGCGGCCAACGCGCCCTGGAGGGATTCGATCCTCGGTACCACACCTTCGATGCGGGTCTTGAGCTCCTCCAGAACAGGGTCGCCGGGATGCTTCCGAAGCCCGTCGGTCACGTCGGCGTAGGCGTGGAACAGGAGACCACGGGCGAGCAGATCCTGGGCGCTCACCAGCGCCTTCGGAATGGGCGTGGGAGTGGGTGTGGCGAGCGCCTTCTCGTAGCGCTTCGCGAGGCGATCCAGCACCTGCTTCGAGGTCGGGTCATCGGTCTGGAAGGTCTGCACCATGGCGAGGGCCTCTCGGGCCCTGCCCTGCTTGAACAGCTCCTCGGTCTGATCGCGGAGGGCGTAGACGTCGCCCCCGGTGGGCTGGCTCGAGCGTCCTCTCAGCACGAGGACCAGCACCACGGCGATCACGAGCATGACCGACACGGCGCCGACAACGGCGGCGGTCCGCAGCGGCAGACCCAGGACTTTCCTCGGAGCGGGCAGGTCGATGTCGAGCAGCGGAGGGCGAACCTCGTCCTCGGCCTCCGGCTCCTCGTCCCTGGGCTGGGTGTCGTCGAAGAGCTCGTCATCCAGCTCGGGCATCTCCGCCGCCGCCTCTGGCTGCGGCTGGGCGGCCGAGACCTGGCCAGCGAGACGCTCGCTGAGCTCGCGGGCGCGGACGTTGTCGGGCTGGGCGGCCAAGACGTCGTTGATGAGCTCCAGGGCCCTGGCGGTGTCGCCGCCGACCGCGGCGTCCTGAGCCTCGGCCAGCAGGCTCTCGACCCGGTGCTCCGTCTTCTCCAGGCGCTGGACGGCGTCCTCGATCCGTTCCGCCACGCCGCGGCCTTCCGTCTCGAGCAGGTAGATCCTGGACCAGGCATCGATCGCGCCCTTGAAGTCCTCGGCGGCGAACAGGCGTTCGCCCCGCTCGAGCAGCTCCTGGAGCTCGTCTTGGTCGAGCCCGGGGGGACCGTCCTGTCGATCCTGCGCCGCCGCCCCACTCCCTTGCTCCACCTCGAAGAGGTCGGACACGTCGTCCCTGGCCGGTGGCACATCCCCAGCTGCCGGCGCCTGCCGGGAGGGCGTCGGAGGCGCTGGGGAGGGACCCGCCACCTCTTGAACGGACATGGTCTGCCACGGGGGAGTGCCCTCGTCTCCGCCGGCGGCGGGGACGAACTCGTTCTGGGGGGCTGCCGCGACCGCGGGCCCCTCGTCGACGCGGACCTCCGCGTCCAGCTCGTCAAAGCTGATTCCGAAGTCGTCGTCGGGAGTGGACGAGAACGGCGATTCCTGGGGAGCGGGGCTGGAGTCGGGGGCCGGGGCCGGCTGGGGAGCGACGGCGCCACTCGCGTAGATCTCCTGGAGCGTAGGGGCGATGCCCCCGTGGTGGGGATCCAGCGCCTGGGCCATCATGACGAAGTTGGCGGCCTCCTGGGGATCGCCGCGGTGCAGCGCCTCGCGGGCCTGGGCGAGGAACTGTCCGACCTGGGTCTCCACCTTCAGCGCGTCCTGGATCTGGCGTTGCAGCTGGCGCGCCTCCTGATGGCCGGGGAGCTCCAGGAGCACCTGCCCCACCGTCTTGGAGGCCTCCACGAAGTCGCGGCGGTTGTAGCACTCCACGGCCTCGACCAGCATGGCGTCGATGGCGTCGGTCGTGGGCGCCTGCATCTGGCCGATGATGTCGGAGAGATCGATCTCCTGGGCGCCCGACACGAGCTGATCGCGGAGGTTCACTGCCGGCGCGAAGGATGGATCCAGGCGGAGCACGAACTCGAGCCCGATGTTCGCCTCCTCGCGGCGGCCCTCCTGGAGCTTGGCCACCACCTGGCGGAACGCCGTCGTCACCCGCTCCTGCGCCTCAGCCGAGAGTTCGGGATTTCCCGGATACAGCATGACGTCTTCGATGGTAACAGGCCGCTCGAGAGGTGGTCAACGAGCGCCGTCACGCGGGGGGGCGCCGTGGTCGCGGGGGCCACTCCTTCCCGTCGCGGCGGAGGAAATCCTCTCTGCGGCGACGAGGGTCGCCGGAAGCACGATCCTGGCGACGGCGCCCCCCCCGGGCAGGTTCTCCAGCTCGAGTCTGCCGCCATGGTCGGTGACGATGCGGTGCACCAATGCCAGGCCCATGCCGGAGCCCCTGCCCTTGGTGGAGAAGAAGGGCTGGAGCAGCAGCTCCGCGTCCTCGGTGGGCAGGCCGACGCCGGTGTCCGCCACCTCCAGCACGACCGTCTCGGCCTCTCTCCTGGCGGCCAGGGTCACCGTCCCGGCGCCGGTCACGGCCTCACTGGCGTTGTCGAGCAGGTTGACCAGCGCTTGTCGGAGCAGCACCGGGTCGACCACCGCCGTGATCTCCTCCGGGGGAAGGTCCACGATCAGCTCCAGGTCTTCCCGGAGGGCGCCGTACAGGGACCCCACCTCGTGCACGATCTGGGTGACGGACGATGGGCGGGGCGTCACCCCGGGCATGCGGGCGTACTGCCGGAAGGCGTCCACGAGCTCCTTGAGACCGGTGACCTGGGCCACGATGGCCTCGCAGCCGCTGGTCATGATGTCCCGCAAGTCACCGTCCAGTCGGGTCGCCCATCGTTGCATGCGTTCGGCGGCCAGGCGGATGGGCGTCAGGGGGTTCTTGATCTCGTGGGCGATGCGCTGCGCCACCTCGCTCCACGCCGCCTGCCGCTGGGCCCGCACGAGCTGGGTGAGATCGTCGATGGTGACCACGGAACCGCCGCCCGGCAGCGCCTCCATGGCGATTTCCAGCTGCCGGGTGACGCCGTCCACCTCCACCTCCAGCTCCGAGCGGACGTCCCGGGACGTGTCGGGGCGCAGGCGCCGGTACAGCTCCTCGAGACCGGGGCGGTTGAGGAGATCCAGGTCCAGCCACTGGCTCGCCCACTCCTGGTGGCCCAGGATGCGGGCAGCGGCCGGGTTGGGGCGCACGCGGCGACCCCGCCAGTCCAGGGTGAGCACCCCGGTGGGGACGGTCGCCAGCAGGGTGGCGAGCTCCTGGTTGGAGGCTAGAATCTCGGCCTCGGTGGCCTTCACTCGCCGCACCATGGCGTTGAAGGAGTGCACCAGCACCGCCACCTCGTCGGAACCGGGCGCGGCCACCTCCTCGAGCTGACTGCCTTCGGCAACCCGCTGGGTGGCCGCCGCCACCTCGAGAAGGGGTTCGGTGAAGCGACGGGAAAGGTACAGCCCGATCCAGACCGTGGCGAAGAGGAGGAGCAGGGTGAAGGCGAGAAACACCAGCACCGTGGTGGCGGTCACCGTGCCCCGTTGCAGCTTCATCTCCTGGAAGGTCGCGTCGGCGGCCGTCGCCCGCTCCAGATGGAGGAGCAGGTCGCGGGGCAGCATGTCGCCCACCACCACCACGGCGTCTCCGGCGATCGGCGCCCAGGCCCGAACCAGGAGGCCACCGCGCCAGCGGTCGGACCGGACGCCGCTGGGAGCGAGGTCCTCCCAGCGGAGACTGGGCAAGGACGAGGGAATGCGGCGCGGGTCGCTCACCGCCTGCACGAGGCGGCCGTCCTCGTACAGCGCGATGAGGTCCACCCCCATGAGAGAACGGAGCGCGGGCAGACGCGCCGCCGAGGGGTGGGGCGCCAGGTCGCCGGCGGCGACCTCGGCCTGGTGCTGGAGTCGTTCCTCCACCAGCTCGCGTACCCCGACCGTGGCGGCGGCGCCGCTGCGCAGGGTCTCCTCGACGGGGGCCGAGAACCAGCGGTCGATGGAGCGCTGCAGGAAGTTGGTCGCGATGAGGAAGATGAAGATGACGGGCACGAAGGTGAGCCCAACGTAGGTGAGCACGAGCTTGGTGCGGAAGCGGCTCCCCAGAACGCCGCTGCGGCTCTCCACGAAGAGGTGGATCAAGTTGCGGGCCAGGATGAAGGTGAGGATCAGGATGAGCGAGATGTCGAGATACCAGAGGATGAACAGGAGCAGCCGATTGGTGAGCTCCTCCGGAGACGCCTCCTGCGTCCGCTGCACCAAGTAGAAGGCACCCACCCCGAGCACCATGAGGACCAGGAAGGTGGTGAGCAGGAAACGATTCTCGCGCCGGTAGCGGTGCCAGATCCGTGTCAGGGATCGCATGCTCTAGCCCGTGAGGTGCGCCTCGTCCGGAGGCGGCGACTCCTGGGCGGTGGGCGCCGACACCGGGGTTTCCACCCAGTCGGTGCCCTCGGTGTCGGGGAAGATCAGCCACTTGGTGGACGAGGAGAAGACGGCACGCACGCGGGCCATCAGGTTGGGGAGCCGCCGATCTGGGGGGAGCGCCAACAGCACCGGTCCCGGGGCGATGAGCAGCTCGCGGGCGTCGGCCGCGGTAGCGAACTCACGACTGGTGACGATCACACCATCCAGGGCGACCTCGCCCCGGTACCGCCCGGTGACGGGGTCGAAGGCCACCGTCGCCACCACCTCGCCCCGCCACACCTTGCGGTCCCACCACATGCGGCGCGGGCTTCTGACCCGCAGCGGGTAGCGCACGCGGACCACGGCGCCCGATGGGAGCGCGCTCTCCACAGCCTCCGGAAGCGGGGCGAGCAGCTGGAAGCTCACCTGGAGCATCCCCCTCTGGCGGACGGCCTGGAGGGCGATGGGTGGCGGGGAGCCGATGGAGGCAGCGAGCAGGATCGACAGCAACGCCGTCATGACGCGCCAATTCTAGCACCGTCAGCCAGTTGAAACCGCAAGGGGCGGGGGACGGTGATACAGTGTGCCAACTGCGGCTGGAGGTGGTGATGGCCGGGATGTGGCCGGGCTGGTCGCCCGGGATGGAGCGTTCCTTCAAGGAGGTTCTCTATCGCTTCCTGGAGGAGGTGCACTGCACCAAGGCCGCGCTCTATCTTCCCACGCCGGACGGACCGTGGGTCCTTGCCTGCCACTACGGCTTCGGCCGCCGCCAAGCCCCCCCGGCGTCATACGAGGCCGCGGACCCCTTGCCGCGAAAGGTCGCCACCCTCGGAGAGCCCGTGGCGGCCGACCTTCCATGGGACGTGTCCGAAGAGACCTCGGGAGCGAACCCCTCCTCTGCCCGCATCCTGCTCGCCCCCTTGATGAGCGGCGGCCGGACCGTCGGTTTCGTTGACGCCCGGGACAAGGGTGGGGGGCGACCTTTCGACGCCGGTGATGTCCGGCAGGCAGGGCTGATCGCCGGAGCTTTGGCCGAGCTCGCGCGCCGGCACGGCATCGACGCCACGGTGGTGGACACCGGCGCGGACGATGGGTCGGACGAGGTCGAGAGCCGGTCATGGGGGGAGCGGGTTTGGGCGAGGAGCGACCGGCATCTGGACGACGCCGGAGTCGAGCGACTGAAAGAGGCGATGGTGGAGGCCCTCGGACGTGACCTCGTGTACGCCGTGGCGGCCACCGCCGTGGATGGGGACGCCGCGGCGACCTTCGTGTGCGCCGGTGCCGGGGCCGGCGAGGTGGACACCGACGTCCTCACTCGCCACCAGGGCGGAGCCCTGGCATCGGCCGGCGTGCCCGCCCCCCATCCGGCGGGCTGGAAGGTCCTCCTCCATCGCCTTCCGGCGCTGTCTGAACCGGTGCGGCCGAGCGTGCTGGCCACCACCGTTCCTCGGCACGGTGCACGTTCGGGCCTGGTGCTGTCGGTGGTGGGCGGGGAAGGCTCGACGCCTCCAGCCGCGGTCCTGGAGCGGCTGCAACGGGTCGTGGAGGGCGCCAGTGAGCGCGCTGCGCTCGTCTTCGAGCGACGCGCCCTGGCCCGCAGCCTGCTGCAGCCCGGGGAGGACTCCTATCCAGACCTCGTGGCCCACTCCCAGGCGGTCTCGCGGCTGTGCTGGTCGTTGGCGCGCGCGCTCGGCCTCGACCGCACGGCGGCCGGAGAAGCTGCGCTGGCAGGTCTGCTCCACGACGTGGGCATGCGAGAGCTGGAGTACGAGCGACTGTACCGCCATCCGTCGCCTTCGCCGAAGGACCGTCTGCTCTACCGGCAGCACGTGGTGGTGGGAGAGCGGATCCTCGCCGACACGGGCCTGGACGCCATCAGTCGCGCCACGCGCCACCACCATGAGCGCTGGGATGGCAAGGGCTATCCGGACCGCCTGGCCGGCTCGGCGATCCCCTACCTCGCGCGTCTGGTGAGCGTTGCCGAGGTCTTCGACGTGCTCACCTCCACGTCCAGCTACCGGCCGCCCCTTCCCACCCAACGTGCGCTGGCCACCATGAGGGCGGCCGCCGGGCAGCAGCTCGATCCCGAGCTGGTGGCCCTTCTGGGGAAGGTGGTGGGATGAGAAAGGTGCTGGCTTCCAACCGCAAGGCACGTCACCGCTATCACCTCATGGAGCAGGAGACGGCCGGCATCGAGCTTCTCGGTACCGAGGTCAAGGCGGCGCGGGAGGGCAGGGTCAATCTCGGTGAGGCCTTCGTGACGTTCGAGGGCGGACAGGCGTGGCTGGTGGGCTGCCACATCGGACCCTACGAGAGCTCCGGCTATGCGAGCCACGACCCCCTGCGTCGGCGGCGGCTGCTCCTGCACCGGCGGCAGATCGAGCGACTGGCCGGCAAGAGCCGGGACAAGGGCACCACGGTGGTGGCCCTGGCCATGGTGGTGGAGGACAACTGGATCAAGGTCGAGATCGCCCTGGCCCGCGGCAAGCAGCTCTTCGACAAGCGGGAGACCCTGCGTCGGCGCACCCTGGATCGGGAGGCCGAACAGGAGATCAAGCGTCGGGGATGAGACGGAATTCAGCGCGGCTCCTGCGAGTTGGCTGCCGATGGTAGAGTAAGGGGCCAGCACCCGGAACCGCCGGGCCCACCAACCCATGCGAGATGCCATTTCCATTCGCGGCGCGCGCGAGCACAACCTCGCCAACATCGACGTCGACATTCCGCGGAACCGGCTCGTCGTGATCACCGGTGTGTCGGGGTCGGGGAAGTCTTCGCTCGCCTTCGATACCCTCTTCGCCGAGGGTCAGCGGCGCTATGTGGAATCGCTTTCGGCCTACGCCCGGCAGTTCTTGGAGCAGATGGAGAAGCCGGACGTGGACACCATCGATGGCCTCTCCCCGGCGATCTCGATCGAGCAGAAGAGCACCTCCAAGAACCCCCGGTCCACGGTAGGGACGGTGACCGAGATCCATGACTATCTCCGCCTGCTGTGGGCGTCCGTGGGCGTTCCCCACTGCCCGCAGTGCGACCTGCCCATCAGGCCTCAGACGGCGGAGCAGATGGTGGATCGCCTCTTGGAGCTGCCCGAAGGCACCCGCTTCCTGCTGCTCGCGCCGCTCATCGAGGCGCGCAAGGGCGAGCACCGCAAGTTGTTCGAGCAGATGGTGCGAGAGGGCTTTGTGCGCGCCCGGGTGGACGGCGAGGTCGTGGACGCCGCGGATCCGCCGCCCCTGGACGGGAAGCGCAAGCACACCATCGACGTGGTCGTGGACCGGCTGCGCATCCGTGAGGGCCTGCGGGCCCGACTGGCGGACTCCCTGGACACGGCCCTGCGGGTGGGCGAGGGGTTGGTTCGGGTGGCCATCCAGGACGGTGAAGAGATGGTGCTCTCCTCGCGCCACGCCTGTCCCGTCTGCGGCTTCTCCCTAGCCGAGGTGTCGCCTCGGCTGTTCTCGTTCAACTCCCCCCAGGGCGCGTGCCCGGCGTGCTCGGGCCTCGGCTTCCTCCGCGAGGTGGATCCCGAGAAGCTGGTCCTGGACCCGGAGCGCTCCCTGGCCGCCGGCTGCTTGGCCACGGTGGGCAGCGGTCCCTCGTCCTGGGTGAGGCGCCAGCTGGGCCAGCTCGCCCGCCACCTCGACTTCGACCTGCGCACCCCGTGGCGACGGCTCCCGGAGCACGTGCGGCGGCTCATCATGTACGGATCCGAGCGCGAGCTGGACTGGGTGTGGGAGGGACGCAAGGGAGCCTACCGCTATCGGGACCGCTTCGAGGGCCTGGTGGCACGGCTGGAGCGGCGCTACGGGGAGACCAGCTCCGAGGAGGTGCGTCGGGAGCTGGAGCGCTACATGTCCATGGCTCCCTGCACCGCCTGCTCGGGCGCCCGCCTGCGGCCGGAGGCGCTGGCGGTGAAGGTGGCTGGGCGGAGCATTGCCGAGGTCTCGGCCGAGGCAGTCCGTCACAGCCTCGAGTGGTTCTCCACCCTGGAGCTGAGCGAGCGGGACGCCACCATCGCCGGCAAGGTTCTGCGGGAGATCCGCGACCGTCTCGGCTTCCTGGTCTCGGTGGGGCTCGACTATCTGACCCTGGATCGGACGGCGGGAAGCCTGTCGGGTGGAGAGAGCCAGCGCATCCGCCTCGCCACCCAGGTTGGGTCCAAGCTCATGGGGGTGCTGTACGTGCTGGATGAGCCCTCCATCGGGCTCCACCAGCGGGACAACCGGCGGCTGCTGGACACCCTGAAGGGGATGCGCGACCTGGGCAACACGGTGGTGGTGGTCGAGCACGACGAGGAGACGATCCGCGAGGCGGACTGGGTGATCGACCTCGGACCCGGGGCCGGCCGCGAGGGAGGGCGGGTGGTGGCGACGGGTCCTCCCGAGGTCATCGCCGCCAACCGCGGGTCCCTCACCGGGGCCTATCTGGCGGGCCGGACGCGGATCCCGGTGCCGCAGGAGCGGGTTTCCGGCAACGGGGCGGCGCTCGTGGTGCGCGGCGCGGAGGAGCACAACCTGAAGGCCATCGACGTCGCCTTTCCCCTCGGGCGTCTCATCTGCGTGACGGGCGTCTCGGGATCCGGCAAGAGCACCTTGGTGAACGAGATCCTGCACAAGGCGGTGGCCCGTGAGCTCTACGGCACGCTGGCCAGGCCGGGCCGTCATCGCGGTCTCGAGGGTCTGGAGCACCTGGACAAGGTCATCGCCATCGACCAGTCGCCCATCGGTCGGACGCCACGCTCGAACCCCGCCACCTACACCAAGGTGTTCGATCCCATCCGCGCCCTCTTCGCGGCCACGACCGATGCCCGCGCCCGCGGCTACAAGCCAGGCCGATTTTCCTTCAACGTCCCGGGAGGGCGCTGCGAGGCGTGCCAGGGGGCCGGCCAGATCAGGATCGAAATGCACTTTTTGCCCGACGTCTTCGTGACCTGCGACGTGTGCCACGGCCTGCGTTACAACCGGGAGACCCTGGAGGTGCGGTACAAGGGCCTCAACGTGGCCGAGGTTCTGGACCTGACGGTGCACCAGGCGCGCGACACCTTCGCCAACGTCCCCAAGATCGCCCGCATCCTCGACACCCTCCTGGCGGTGGGCCTGGGCTACCTGCACCTGGGGCAGCCCGCCACCACGCTCTCCGGCGGCGAGGCGCAGCGCATCAAGCTCTCCCGCGAGCTGGCCAAGCGAGCCACCGGCCGGACGCTCTACCTCCTGGACGAGCCCACCACTGGGCTCCACTTCGATGACGTGCGGAAGCTCCTGGGTGTCCTCCACGCCCTGGTGGACCGGGGCAACACCGTGGTCGTCATCGAGCACAACCTGGACGTCATCAAGACCGGCGACTGGATCGTCGACCTGGGACCCGAGGGAGGAGAGGAAGGGGGGCGCCTGGTGGCGGCCGGCACGCCCGAGGAGGTGGCCGCCTGCCCGGAGTCCCACACCGGCCGCTACCTGCGACCGCTGTTGGTGCGGGACGCCGACGAGCTGGAGGCCGCCACCGGCTAGCCGCGATCTGGGTCGGCGGCAGCGATCAGTCCCAGGGTCACCATCAGCCTCAGGGTCAGCGGCAGGGATCGCTGCGCACTGCCACCGATTGCTGCCGCTGAGCGCTACGCCAGGATGGAGTAGCCACCGTCGACCACGATGATCTGACCGTGGATCATGGATGCGAAGTCGGTGCACAGGTAGACGGCCACGTTGGCCACGTCCTGGGGGGTGAGGAGTCGGCCCGCGGGCGTCCGTTTGCGCGCGCCCTCCAGCAGCTCCTCCCGGTTCGGAAAGTGCGTGAGGGCCTCGGTGTCCACCGTTCCTGCGGACACGGCGTTGATGCGGAGACCTTCCGAGGCGAACTCCGCCGCGAGGTGGCGCACCATGGATTCCAGTGCCGCCTTGGATGCTCCGACCGCGGTGTAGTTGGGGATGGCGCGCACGGCACCCAGGGACGAGACCGCCACCAGCACCTTGCCGTCGGCGGAGGGCACGCGCAAGAAGCTCTGGGTGATGGGAAGCAACGCCGCCGCGTTGATGTGCATCGCCCAGTCGAAGTGATGGAGGGTGAGCTCCCTGGCCGGCCGCAGCACTCCCGAGGCGGCGTTGGAGATGACGATCTCCAGACCTCCCCACTGCCCGTGGATGGCCTCGAACATGTGATCCACCTGAGCGGGATCGGCGACGTTGCCCTTCAGCACCAGGGAGCGGACACCGCGGTCCGAGATCTGGCGCGCGGTGTCCTGGGCACGCTCGCGGTGGCGCAGGTAGTTGATGGCGACGTCGACACCGAAGTCGGCGAGAGACAGCGCGATGGCCCGGCCGATGCCTCGGGAGGAGCCGGTCACCAGGGCCCGCTTGCCACGAAGCTTGAGATCCATTCGCACCTCCAGCGGCCCACGGTACCGGCCGTCACCCTCGAAAACAAGCTCCGCACAGGAGAATTCGCACCATCGGCCCTTGACAGGGCTTGCCTGCGACTCCAATATGGCTGCAACGTATACACCTCCGGGAGGATCTGATGAACAAGACTGAGATGGCGATGAGGCTCGCGAAGAAGACAGGCATCAGCCAGGGCAAGGCGGCGGACATTCTCGACGCGGTGTTCTCCGCCCAGCCGCGCAAGGGCATCATCGCCAGTGCGCTCGACGCCGGGGAGAAGGTGACCATTCCCGGTTTCGGGACCTTTGCCACCAAGCACCGCGGCAAGCGTCAAGGGCGCAACCCCGCCACCGGCGCCTCCATCACCATTCCCGCCAAGAAGTACGTCACCTTCAAGGCCGGCAAGACGCTCAGAGAGCGCGTCGAGAAGTAGTCACGTTCCAGCAGGAACGGCAGGAGCGTGCCCCCGGTCACGGAGCGCACGCTGTGCCAGGTGAAGTGCGGCCGAGCTTTTGCTCGGCCGTGCCTGTTCATGGCTGCCGATGGTTGCGGGATGAACCGAGAGGACGGCGTCAGCGCCCCGTGAAGATGTAGCGCTTGGTGACGGTGGCGTAGGTGGTCACGGGGACGCCATCTTTGGTGGCGGGCTTGAACCGGTACTTCAGGACCGCGGCCACCACGGCATCCGGCACACCGAACCCCTCGTGGTCGGCGCGCAGCACCCGTGCCTCGATCACCTTGCCCTCGCCGTCCACCGTGGCCTGGACGATGACCACGCCCTCGTCCCGGAGACGCAGCGCGGACCGCGGCCAGGTCACACGGGCGTCTCTGAGCAGCACGGGCAAGGTGTCGACGGCCGAGGGGGGAAGGAACATGCCAGGCGTGACGGGCGGGGTGGTGGGTGACGGCGGCACGGTCGGCGGTGCGGTGGCCGTGGGCGCGGGGGCGGTGGGCGAGGGCGCCGCTGGCGGGGTGGCCGTGGGTTCCTCGGTGAGGGCGAGCTGCGGCGGCACGGTTGTCGGAGGAGGTTCCTGCTGGAGGCGTCGTTGCTGCTCTGCCGCGAGCGCTGCGCGCCCCTCAGCCTGCGCGGCCTCGGCCTGGGCGATCTGCTGTTTCAGCTCGTTGCGCTTCTGCTGCTCGTTGGCCGACAGCTGGCGCTCCCTGGACTTGCGCTCCGAGTCCTGGAGACGCCGCTGGAGCTCCTGGATGCGCGCCTGCCGCCCCAAGAGCTCGTCTCTGAGCTCCTTCTCCCGCTCCGCCATTTTCTCCTGCACCATGGACTGGACCATCTGCTGCAAGCGTTCGTCCTCGGCCTGGCGCCGGGCTGCGACCTCATCGGCGGTGGGGGTGGGGGGCACGGCGGACGCCGCACTCAAGCGGTCGCCGAACATGGAGTAGCCGATCACGGCGGCGCCGACGAGCGCGACGGCGGCGATGGCGAGGCCCATCCACAGGCCGCGGCGCTGCGACGGGGTGGACGGGGCCGGCTCCAGGAGATGGGCCTCCCCCGGTGGCTCGAGGGGCGGCTCCGCGAGCAGGTACGGCGTGACGTCGATCGCTCCTTCCGCGGCGCGCTCACGCTCCTCGGCCTCGATCTCGGTGCGAAAGAGACGGTCCATGAACAGAGCCAGGTTGAACGTGGTCGGGCTGTAGGCACCGCCGTACAGGAGACGCTCCAGCTCCTGCCTGAAGTCGGCTGCCGAGCTGTACCGTTCGGCGGGGCGGGGAGCGACGGCGCGGCTCAGGACGCCGGCGATGTCCGCCGGCATAGGCTGCTCGTCGTACACCAGGCGCGCCCCGTCCAGAAACCCCGCCCGCGCGGAAGGATCGGCGGGAAGGGGAGCACCGGTCAGCAGCTCCGCCAGAAGCGCGCCGAGGGAGTACACGTCGCCGCTGCGGGTCGGCGTCCTGGTCAGCAGCACCTCGGGGCCGAGGTACGGCTGCAGGTCGCCCGCCACGTCGGCGTGATCCAGCATGCCCAGAAGGGCGTCCGCCACCCCGAAGCCGCTGACCAGGGCCTCGCCGTCGGTGCTCACCAACACCAGGCCGGGATGGACGAAGCCGTGGGCGAGCGGGGAGCCGTCCACCTCCGTGGCCAGAGCCGCGGTCAAGGCCATGGCGACCTTCTCGAGCACCAAGAGGGCGTTGTCCACGGGCACCGGGAAGCCCTCGGTCCGTGCGCGCTCCAGGATAGTGCTGAGGGGACGCGCCGAGACGTACTCGCAGGCCAGGGCGGGCACACCGTGGTGACTGATGAAGCGCGCATTGCGCGCGACGCTGGATGCCGTCAGGGCGGCGGCGACGCGGCGCCCCCGGGGGAAACGTGCGACGACCTCTTCCCGCGGGACCTGCGGCGCATCCAGGACCCGCAGGAGGACGGGGCCGACCATGCTGTCACGGTCCAGCTCCCCCGCTCGATAGGTGTGTCCGAGAACATCCTGGCCCAGCTCCTTGAACAGGATGTAAGAGCCAAAGGTGGAATATGCCTCGGCCATCAGACCTCCGTCATTTCACGCTACCACCGGCTCCCGCCGAGGGTCAACGGCCGGCGCGCCGCAACACCTGGACGGCGCGATTGTGCTCCCGCAGGGTGCGTGAGAACGTGTGTCCGCCACCCGGGCGGGCCACGAAGTAGAGAAAGGAGCTGGGCGTCGGATCCAGTGCCGCGGCGATCGCCGCGCGGCCCGGGCAGTTGATGGGGCCGGGGGGCAGGCCGGGGTAGCGGTACGTGTTGTAGGGGTCGTCGACGGCCAGGTCGCGACGCGCCAGCGCCCCTCGCCAGCGGTCATGTCGCTTGAGGGCATAGACGACGGTGGGGTCGCACTGGAGAAGCATGCCGCGCTCCAGGCGGTTGCGGAAGACGCCGGCGATGAGGGGACGTTCATCCGGCAGCGACGTCTCGGCCTCGACCAGGGAGGCGAGGGTGACCACCTGTGTAGGGCTTCCCCAGGGGGCTGGTCCCTCCCCCGTCTCCTCCTCCCAGACATCGCGAAAGCGGGCGATCATGTGACGTGCTGCCGCCTCCGCGGAGAGACCGACGGCGAACCGGTAGGTGTCCGGAAACAGGAATCCCTCCAGGGAGGTCGCGCCCGGCGCCAGGTCGCTGATGAGGTGGTGACCGGCGATCACGGCGCGCCAGTCCTCCGCGGTCCCGAGCCCGGCGGCGGCGCACTGCGCTCCGATGTCGTCCGCGAGCGATCCCTCGACCACCGTCACCGACACCGTCTCCACACGACCGGCCAGAATCCGCTCCATGACGTGGACGGGGCTGACGTCGGCGGGGATCGCGTAATAGCCGAACCGGAAGCCGGCGTCCTCGCCGCGGGCCGCCAGGTACAGGCGCGCCGCCGTCCGCGACGGCACCAACCCCCGTGCCGAGAGGAGATCGAGCACCTGACGGGCGGTCAACCCGGAGCCGACCTCGATCTCCTGGGCCGGGTTGCCGAGCGGGCGCCACAGGGACCAGTAGAGCCACCCCGCCACCGTCAGGGTAGTGGCAGCGAGCAGGATCGCCAGGACGTGCAGGCGCGTCCGCATCGTTCAGCGAGCGCGTCCGGTGCGGGTGGCCAAAAACTCTTCCAGGAGGACCTGTGCGGCGAGGTGGTCCACGGGCGAGGTCGCGGGGAGGCCGGCGGCGCGGCCGCGCCGCCGGGCCTCATCGCTGGACAGGAACTCCGTCTGGCGCGCCACCGCCAGGCCCAGCTCCTCCAGCTCGCGGAGGAGGACCTCGCTGCGACGGCACGCCGGGGTGGGCTCACCGTCGGCGTCGGCCGGCCATCCGACCACGATCACATCCGCCTCGTGAGCGGTGGCTGCGTCGCGGACGGTCCGAGCCGCAGCGGCGGCGCCGCGGTAGGGGAACACCGTGAGGGGCGTGGCGGTCCGCGTGACATCCTCGCCCACGGCCAGGCCCACGTGCCGCCCGCCGGGATCGACGCCGAGATAGCGCACCTCGCCATTGTACGCGGCGGGAGCGCGGCTACAATGACGGCGGTTGGACCTGGTCAGCATGGAAAATGTCTGGCGCATCGTGTTGGTGGCCCTGGTGCTGGCGGTCACGGGACCACTGTGGGGACAGACCGACAGTGGCGCCATCAGTCTGCGCGCGGACGAGCAGCAGGTGGTGGGAGACATCTGGCGCGGGCTCGGGTCGGTGCACATCGCCTACCAGGACATCACCATCAGCTGCGACGAGATGGAGTACAACCGGGTCACCGAGGATCTGGTGGCCCGCGGGCACGTGGTGCTGGACCAGGGACCGAGCCGGTTCACCGCCGAAGAGCTGCACTTCAATGTTCGCACCAAGACCGGCCTGCTCCTGGATGGGACCGGCTTCATCCCGCCCATGTACTCGTTCTCCGGTCGCGAGATCGAAAAGCTGAACGACACCACCTACCGGATCGAGGGCGCCACCTTCACCACCTGCAAGACCCCCGATCCAAGCCCCCCCTGGAGCTTCGCGATCCGGCGCGCGACCCTCGAGGTGGAGAAGTACGGTTACTTCCACGGGGCCGCGCTGAGGGTCCAGAACGCGCCCGTGTTCTACCTGCCCTACGTGGTGTGGCCCATCAAGCGCGAGCGAGCTCCGGGTCTCCTCATGCCGGGCTTCGGGTACTCCCAACGACGAGGCGTCTTCTTCGGTCTGCCCCTGTATGTGCCCATCGGCCGCAGCTATGACACCACCTTCACCTTCGACTACTACTCCAAGGGTTACTACGGCCTCGACAACGAGTGGCGGTGGGCGCCGAAGGCGGACGCGGGGGGCATCATCGACCTCCTGTCCATCTGGGATGTGGCGAACCAGCGATGGCAGTGGCAGGTGAAGGGCAAGCACACCGACGCCGACTTCCACGGCTTCCAGTTGGTGGCCCAGCTGGAGGACCTGTCCGATGTCGACTTCTTCCAGGAGTTCGACCGCACCTTCGATGCCAACACCCGTCGGGACGTCTACTCCTATGTGTACCTGACGAGGACGTTCGGACCGGCCGCCCTGAACCTGCGCGCCGACAGCCGCACCACCTACCTGAGCAGCCTCGACGTCAACCTCGCCCAGATGCCCGAGGTGGAGCTGAGGGTGCGCTCCAACCCCATCGGCCACACCAACCTCTACTGGGACATGGTGTCCTCGGTCAACTACTTCGACGTGGATCGTGGCGGCGACCTGGCCACCCGCTACGGGCGGGCGGACATCTTTCCCACCCTCTCCTACACGCTCCCCAGCCCCCTGTGGCTGTCGGTGACTCCCCGGGTCGGCGGGCGGTACACGTACTACACTGCACAGTACTCCGAGGACCGCACCCACTTCGTGGACGAGCCCATCGAGCGCGAGTACGTGGCCGGCGGCGTGGACATCGTCGGGCCTTCCGTGACCCGCATCTTCGCGTCGCCGGTAAAGGCCTACTCGCGCCTCAAGCACCTCATCGAGCCGCGCATCGAGTACCGCTACCTCGACGGCACCGAGGACACCAGTCGCATCCCCATCTTCGACGAGGTCGACAGCACACCCCTGAACAACCGGGCCCGTCTGGTGTTGGCCAACCGCCTACTGGCCAAGTCCGCGGAGGGGATCGGGGCTCGGGAGCTGGCGTCCCTGGAGCTGTACCAGGAGTACTCGTTCTCCGAGCCCCTGAACCGTGCCGGCAGCGAAACCAGTCAGTGGGGCCCCTTGAGCGCGCTCCTCCGCGTCAGCCCCAACCAGGGTGCCTCCATCGACGCCCGGGCCTCCTTCGACTCGCTGTCCGCGCGGCTCATCTCGAGCTCTCTGGCCGGGACCCTCCAGCGTCCCATCGGCTCCCTCGGTCTCACCTGGTACCAGAACTTCAACCCCCGCACCGGTGAGCGGATCTCCTCCCAGGTGCGCACCATGCTCTCGTTCCGCCGCCAGGGCTTCCCCCTGAAGGCCTCCGCGCAGCTCGCCTACGACATCGAGACCTCCAAGTTCCAGCAGCAACAGCTTCAGGTGTACTGGGAGGGCAGCTGCTGGAGCGTGTCCGCCGAGTACCGGGACCTCCGCCTCGGCCTCTACCCGACCCGTGACTACCGGATCGTGATCTCGCTGAAGGGCGTCGGCAACCTGCCCGAGATCAGCGGCAGCCTCAACATGGCCCAATAGCAGCGCAGCGGGATGGTCGGTGAAGGAATGGCGGAGGGAGTGGGATTCGAACCCACGGAGGCATACGCCTCAGCGGTTTTCAAGACCGCCGCCTTCGACCACTCGGCCATCCCTCCGAGTTTCCCAACTTTACAGGCGTTTCTCCGGCACGTACAATGCTCGCCCGGCCGGAGAGGTGCTGGAGTGGTCGATCAGGGCTGCCTGCTAAGCAGTTGTCCGGGGTAACCTGGACCGCGGGTTCGAATCCCGCCCTCTCCGCCAGCGCCCCCGCCTCCCAAGCTCGGAGCCCGGAGCTCGCAGGGGGCGGGATGGAGAGCCCCGGACCGCGCTCCGCGGACCAGGATGTGACGCAGCCGGCGCCGCCGGCGAGGGAGTAGTGCCATGGCGGGCGCCACCATCAGGACCCGAATTGCCCCCAGCCCCACCGGCGATCCCCACGTGGGCACCGCCTACGTCGCCCTCTTCAACTGGGCCTTCGCCCGCCAGCACGCAGGCCGCTTCGTCCTCAGGATCGAGGACACCGACCGAGCGCGGAGCCACCGGGCGAGCGAGCGCATGATCTTCGACGCCCTCCGCTGGCTGGGGCTCGAGTGGGACGAGGGGCCGGATGTGGGCGGGCCCTTCGGTCCCTACCGCCAGAGCGAGCGCAGCGAGCTCTACCGGGGCGAGGCCGAGCGACTCATCGCCGCCGGGGCCGCCTACCCGTGCTTCTGCACCAGGGAGCGCCTGGACGCGCTGCGTGCCGAGCAGAAGCGGAACAAGGAGCGGCTCGGGTACGACCGGCACTGCCGCACCATCGACCCGGTCGAGGCCCGGCGCCGGCGGGAGGCGGGGGAGGAGCACGTGATCCGTCTCGCCATGCCAACCACGGGCGAGACCGTGGCCCACGACCTGCTGCGCGGCGACATCCGTTTCGACAACGCCCAGGTGGACGACCAGGTCCTGATCAAGTCCGATGGTTTCCCGACCTACCACCTGGCCAACGTGGTGGACGACCACCTCATGGAGATCAGCCACGTGATCCGGGCCGAGGAGTGGCTGTCCTCCCTGCCCAAGCACCTCGTGCTGTACCAGGCACTGGGTTTCGAGCCTCCCGTCTTCTGCCACCTGCCCCTGCTCCGCAATCCCGACCGCTCCAAGATCTCCAAGCGGGCCAACCCGGTGAGCCTCAATCACTACCGGCGCGCCGGTTTCCTGCCGGAAGCGCTGCTCAACTACCTGGCCTTGATGGGCTGGACCATGCCCGACGAGCGCGAGGAGTTTGGGCTGCGCGAGTTCGTGGAGGCCCTCGAGCTCGAGAAGATCACCCTCGGCGGGCCGGTGTTCGACGTGGACAAGCTGACCTGGTTGAACGGCCGCTACCTGCGCTCGCTCTCCACCCCGCAGCTGCTCGAGCGCCTGCGTTCGGAGCTGCTCTCCGATCGCTACATGCTCCAGGTGCTGGAGCTCGCCCACGAGCGCATCGACACCCTGGAGGCCTTCTTCTCCTACGCCCAGTTCTTCTTCGTGGGCGAGGTGGACTACGACGAGCCCGCCCGGGCCCGTCTGGTGCTGCCCGGCCTCACCCCTCCCCAGAGCGCCAAGCTCCTGCGCCTGCTGGTGGAGGAGGAGCTCGACCAGATCATGGAGTGGGACGCCGAGGCCATCGAGGGCGCGCTGCGCAGCTTCTGCGAGCGCCGCGACCTGACCCCCAAACAGCTCTTCATGGGCGTGAGGGTGGCGGTGACCGGGCGGGCGGCGACGCCGCCCCTGTTCGCCACCATGGCCGTGCTCGGCAAGGAGCTCTGCCGGCGACGGCTGCAGGGGGCGATCACGCTCCTGCGGGGCATGAAGGCATGACCGGGGGTCGTGATCTGAGAGACCTGCCGGAGGCGGGGCGCCGGAGACGCCCGAGGAGAGCAGCATCATGAGTGAAGGCGCCCGGACCGACAGCATCGACTTCATCCGCGAGATCATCCGCTCCGACATCGACAGTGGCCGACACCGCGAAGTGGTGACCCGCTTCCCCCCGGAGCCCAACGGCTACCTGCACATCGGCCATGCCAAGTCGATCTGCCTCAACTTCGGGGTCGCGCTCCAGTTCGGCGGCCGCTGCCACCTGCGCTTCGACGACACCAACCCCACCAAGGAGGAGACGGAGTACATCGAGTCCATCATGCGCGATGTGCGCTGGCTGGGCTTCGACTGGGGAGAGCACCTGTACTTCGCGTCGGACTACTTCGAGCAGCTGTATGAGTGGGCCGAGCACCTCATCACGGCGGGCGAGGCCTATGTGGACGACCTGTCGGCGGAGGAGATCCGGGCCTATCGCGGCACCCTCACCGAGGCCGGCCGGCCGAGCCCCTGGCGCGAGCGTGGGGTGGCGGAGAACCTGGACCTCTTCCGGAGGATGCGCGCCGGTGAGTTCGCGGACGGAGCGCGGGTGCTAAGGGCGAAGATCGACATGGCCGCCGGCAACATCAATCTCCGGGACCCCGTCCTGTATCGCATCCTCCACGCCACCCATCCACGCACCGGCGACGCGTGGTGCATCTACCCGACCTACGACTTCGCCCACGGCCAGTCGGACGCCATCGAGCACATCACCCACAGCCTGTGCACCCTGGAGTTCGAGGGCCACCGCCCGCTGTACGACTGGTTCATCGACCATCTCCCCGTGCCGGCCCGTCCCCGACAGATCGAGTTCGCGCGCCTCAACCTCACGCACACCGTCATGTCCAAGCGGCGCCTGCTGGCGCTGGTGCGGGGAGGTCACGTCAACGGCTGGGACGACCCCCGCATGCCCACCCTGTCCGGGATGCGGCGGCGGGGCTACCCCCCGGAGGCCATCCGCGCCTTCGCCGATCGAGTGGGCGTGGCGAAGAGGGACAGCGTGGTGGACTTCGCGCTGCTCGAGCACACCGTCCGGGACGTCCTCAACCGCACGGCCGAGCGTCGGATGGGTGTCCTGGACCCCGTCAAGGTCGTGCTGACCAACTACCCCGCGGGAAGGGTGGAGGAGCTCACCGCCGTCAACAACCCCGAGGACGAGTCCGCGGGCACCCGACAGGTCCCGTTCGGCCGTGAGCTCTACATCGAACGGGCGGACTTCATGGAGGAGCCGCCGAAGAAGTTCTACCGTCTCGCACCGGGACGGGAGGTGAGGCTGCGCTACGCCTACCTCATCACCTGCGACGAGGTGGTGAAGGATGCCGACGGCCGGGTGGTGGAGCTGCGCTGTCGCTATGACGAGGCCACCCGTGGCGGTGACGCCCCCGACGGTCGCCGGGTGCGGGGCACGCTCCACTGGGTGTCGGCCGCTCACGCCGTGCCGGCCGAGGTCCGGGTGTACGAGCATCTCTTCACGCGGCCCGATCCGGGCGCCGACGGCGACGCCATGGCCGACCTCAATCCGGCCTCCCTGGAGGTGCTGACCGGGTGCATGCTCGAGCCCAGCCTGGGCGAGCTCGCCGCCGGGGAGCGGGTGCAGCTGGAGCGCCAGGGTTACTTCGTGGGGGACCCGGACTCGGGTCCGGGCCGCCTGGTGCTCAATCGCACGGTGACCCTGCGTGACACCTGGGCCAAGATGGTGGCGAAGGGGACCGCCGACGGCTGACCTCTGCCCTGACAGAGGAGGTGGTGCCGAAGACCGGACTCGAACCGGTACGGATCGCTCCACACGGCCCTCAACCGTGCGCGTCTACCAATTCCGCCACTTCGGCACGAACCACACGTCTCATCCTAAGGCTCTGCCAGCCCGCGCACAAGGGGGTCACGAGGCTGGAGTGGGAGCTTCCGGAGCCGCCTGGCCGGCAGCCGCGGGAACCTGTTCGCCGCCGGCTGCGGGGGCCTCCTGTCCGGCCTCCTCCCCGGCCGCCGTGCTCGGACCGGTCGCCCCCGCCTCCGGTTGGCCGGCAGCGGTGGGGACGGGAGTGGCTGCTCCCGCCACGTGCTCCATGACCGATGCATGCCGCTTGCCCGAGGCGATGGCCAGGGTCATGGAGAGGACCACGAAGAGCACGAACGACACCGTCGTGAGGCGGTGCATCATGTTGGTTCCCGTGCGCGGTCCGAACGACGTCTGCGTGCCACCGCCACCGAAGGCGCCGGCGAGGTCCGCCCCCTTGCCCTGCTGGAGGAGCACCACCATGATCAGGAAGAGGCAGACCAGAACGTACAGAATCACCAGCAAAGCAGTCACTTGCAGTCTCCAGCAGCGCATCGCGCCGCGCTGCGAATGATAGCGCAAAACGAGTCAACGTCAAGACTTGCACCGCCGATCAACCCTCCGTCCACGTCCGGTTGGCAGAGCAGCTCGTCGGCGTTGTCGGGCTTGAGGCTGCCGCCGTAGAGGATCCTGGACTCGGCGGCGACGTCCCTCGCGAACGCCTCGGCGAGGCGGCCGCGCAGGAAGGCGTGGGCCTCCTGGGCCTGCTGCGGGGTGGCGGTTCGGCCGGTGCCGATGGCCCAGACCGGCTCGTAGGCGAGCACCAGGCCGGCGGGATCCAGCTGGCCCAGGCCCACCGTCTGTCGCTCGAGCACGGCAAAGGTCTGCTCGGCGTCGCGCTGCTCGAGCGTCTCTCCGACGCAGAAGATCACCCGCAGGCCCTGGTCCTGGGCGTGTCGGGCCCGCCGCAGTGCGGTCTCGTCGCTCTCGCCGAAGAGGGTGCGGCGCTCGCTGTGGCCGACGATGGTCCAGGCGACGTCCACCTCCCTGAGCATCGGTGCGGAGACCTCGCCCGTGAAGGCGCCCTCATCTGCCCAGTGCACGTTCTGAGCGCCGACGGCGATCCCGCTCGATGTCAGCAACATGGCCGCGACCGGGAGGGAGACGTGGGGGGGGCAGACCACCACCTCCACCGTGTCCGGCAGCTCGTGGGCGAGGAGCGCCTCGAGGAAGCTCTGGGTCGCGCCCACCCCTTTGTGCATCTTCCAGTTGCCGGCGATCAGAGGGGTTCTGTCCATGGGTTCTCCCGGGGCCGTCCCGCCATGCCTGGCGCCGTGGCCGCTCACGCCGATCCCGCGTCCACCATGTAGGCTGCGAGGTCCACGCAGCGCAGGGCATAGGCGTTCTCGTTGTCGTACCAGCCCACCACCCGGAAGAAGTCAGGTGCGACCTGTGAGATCAGCTCCAGGTCCACCACCACCGAGTGGCTCTCCCCGATGATGTCGGAGGACACCAGGGACTCGGCGCTGGCGCGCAGGATCCCACGGAGGTCACCTGCGGCGGCGGTGAGGAACGCCTCGCGGAGCTCCTCTGCCGTGCCCTCTCGGCTGGCCACGAAGATCAGGTCGCATACCGAGCCGTCGGGGACCGGGACGCGCATGGCGGCGCCGTCGAGCTTGCCGGCGAGCTGGGGATAGACCAGGCCGATGGCCTTGGCCGCGCCGGTGGAGGTGGGGATGATGTTGATGGCCGCCGC
>Ga0315542_1000261_pt1 | contig 31946 bp, 33 predicted proteins | sample SalMarSW160120MG_FD_202541 | JGI IMG/M metagenome (GOLD analysis project Ga0315542, IMG submission 202541) | Salt marsh sediment microbial communities from the Plum Island Ecosystem LTER, Massachusetts, United States - Salt Marsh Sediment SW1601-20 ...
GCCTTCGATCCTCCGGGCATAATTGAAGGACCCAGCAATGCTCCCTCTTCACCTCCTGAAACTCCTGTACCGATGTAAAAAAGTCCTTTTGACTCAACAAAGGCTGTTCTTCTGTTTGTATCAGGGAAATGTGTATTTCCGCCATCAATGATAATGTCACCCTTTTCAAGTTGAGGAATGAGAGCATTGATCATATCATCGACAGCACTACCTGCTTTTACCATTATCATTATCTTCCTGGGACTGGCAAGCGATTTTACCAACTCTTCAATAGAATGAACACCCACAATATTTTTCCCCATAGCCCTTCCCGCAAGAAAATTATCAACTTTCTGCGTAGTACGGTTATAAACAGTTACCTGGAACCCTTTGCTCTCCATATTCAGAACGAGGTTCTCGCCCATAACTGCCAATCCGATTAATCCAATATCTGATAATTTATTCATAATTTAATAGTTGTTTTAGTTGCATTTCCGCATCCTGTAATACCCCGGTTTACCATTAAGTCAGTCTTTCCTTAACACTCCATAGTCCAAGTGCGGGGTTGGAAATGTAAAATATCTCCTCACCGTCCCTGAGCCTGTTAAATCCATCTTTAAGCTTTGTGGGATCATATTTCCTCAGGGCTTCTGACAGATCTGAATATTTGAAGTTAACCGATTCAATTTCTTCACGTGTAAAATGACCGGGGCAATATGTTACTGAAAATCTTCCTTCGGTACTTCCATGGATGAGATGCGCTGCGGCACTCAGATTATTAAAAAGTTCTTCATTCCCCTTGAGTACAGCAAGCGTTGCAGGTGTTCCCCGGTAGCCATACTTTCTTATGAGCCTGTCTATTTCTTTATCTTCACCAAACTCTTTAAGTCCGGGAGCAAGAACAATAAGTTCACCATTATCTGCCATAGCCATGCGTGTTCTGTAGATGCTTTTGTTTCCAAGCCATGTGCTTTTAAATTCTGAAGGATCCAGATAGACCACTACTTTTTTCAGAGGTTTATTAAGAACAGTAAAGTTGACTTTCAGGGATAGTTCAGATGCCAGTCTGAATACCTCGCTATCGTCGCCAATATATAATCCACGGATCACAAGCTTGCCTGTTTCATCCCGTCCGATAACTGTAAGGATATAAACAACCGGAAGGCCGGGTATGAATTTTTCAGAAGCATAATTGAGTATCTTTCTGACCGGGTTGTCTGCTTTGCCCATTATTCTTTCCATTCCATAAACAGCTCCTATAAAATGGCTTTTATTTATCCCTTCATGGCCTCCCGTTCCAACGAAGAGATTCTTGTTATAGTTTGCCATTCCTATCACTTCATGAGGAACTACCTGTCCGACTGAGAGTATCAGGTCATGTCCTCCGTTAAATACGATCCTGTTAAGCTGGGCAGGCCATGAATAGTCAATAGCACCGTCAGTAATCTCTGAAATATATTCCCCCGGAACAATACCTGTTGTTACAATATCGTTCCTCCAGTCGTGTTCCCGAAAAAGCTCTTTGGGAACACCTGGGAACATTTCTTCCAGTTCATGATCTGTCATTGGCACATGCGTGCCAAGAGCCGGCAAAATATCTTTCAGATTTTCCTTATAATATTGGTGCAGCAAAGCTGTTATATTACCGGCTCTTGAATAAAATCGTGTATAATCAGGCGGAACAACAAGTACCTTCTTTTTATGCCCGATCTTTGTCAGCGCAGAGAAGAGTCCGTATTCCAGATCGCTGGAATTTACTACCGTTGTCGGAGATCCGTTTTGATAGTATATCATATCTTCCGTATTTCTTTATATAAAGAGGTTCATGGTGCCGGTTGTTCATTCATCATACTCCGCTGTAGGCGCTGAAACCACCGTCAACAGGAATAACAACCCCTGTCACAGCTTTTGAAAGGTCAGAAGCAAGGTAAAGAAGAGTACCGGTAAGTTCCTCAGGAACACAGTAACGTTCCATCGGAGTACCATTTATGATTTTTTTGCCTCTCGGGGTTAGATCCCCGGTATTCTCATCAATCAGAAGGAAACGGTTCTGATTTGTCAGTAGAAAACCAGGTGCTATGGCATTAACTCTTATTCCCACTTTGGCAAAGTGAACAGCCAGCCATTGAGTGAAGTTATTTATAGCAGCTTTGGCGGCTGAATATGCAGGTATTTTTGTAAGGGGCCGGTATGAATTCATTGAAGAAATATTGATAATGACACCTGACTTTTTTGAAACAAGATCTGCTCCGAAAACCATAGAAGGTAATAATGTACCTTTGAAATTCAGATCGAATACCCTATCAAATCCTTCAACCTGGAGCCCGAAGAATGTATCTTCAGGTTTATCATTTACATCCATTCTTTCAACTTTGGTTGTGGCGGCAGGAGAATTACCACCTGCACCATTAACAAGGATATCGATCTGTCCAAACTTATCATGAATCTCTTTTCTGGCGCCTTCAAGTGAAGCTTTATCCAGGACGCTTGCTGAAATTCCGAAAGATGGAGTTTTGAATTCTTCCTCGATCTCTCCGGCAATCTTGACTGCAGCATCCTTATTAAGATCCAGAATGACAGTTTTTACACCCTGTGCTGCCAGCGATTTAGCCATCTCAGAACAGATGATGCCGGCACCACCGGTAATCACTGCAACCTTATTTTTAATGTTTAATTCGTTCATAATATATCCGGTTTATTCTTTACATAAGTTCAATTTGAAACATTGTTTTAGCTCCTCTTCAGTGGAGATGGCGATGCTTAAGCACTGCCAGAGGGGTATTTTAAATTAAATCCAAAATATTCCCTGGCATTTTTATATGAAATGCCTTCGATAAGCGGCTTAAGCAGTTCCTCTTCATCAGGAATAAAACCCTTTTCCACTTCTTCTCCCACATAGTTGCAGACAAGACGCCTGAAATACTCATGGCGGGGATAGGAAAGGAAGCTTCGGGAATCAGTGACCATCCCGATGAATCTACGCATGAGCCCCAGTGCGGAAAGATCCCTGATGTGTTTCTCCATCCCGTTTTTCTGATCAAGGAACCACCATGCTGCTCCATATTGAACTTTGACAGCAGTTGAACCGTCATTAAAATTACCTGCCATGGTAATCATCATTTCATTATCAGCGGGATTAAGATTATAGAGGATTGTTTTTCCTAACTGATCCGTATCATCAAGACTATTCAGGAATCTCGACATTTTCACGGCATCCTGGGGTACACCTATTGAATCCCAGCCTGTATCCGGGCCCATCTGACGGAACATGCGTGCATTGTTGTTTCTCAGTGCGCCTATATGGAATTGCTGTGTCCACCCCCTTTTATGATTCATCCGGCAAAGCTCCGTCATGACTGCGGCCCTGTATTTTTCAGTTTCCTCAGCGGAAAGTGCTTCTCCTTTTAATACTTTTTTGAAAATTTTATCAACCTCAGAAGCAGTAAATGATGCAAAATAGAAGCGGTCTAGACCATGATCGGATGACCGGCCACCCATCTCATGAAAGAATCCATGCCTGCTGTCGAGAGCTTCAATAAGCCTGTCAAAGTCTTTGATTTCAAGATTGCTTGCCTGGCCAAGCTTATCAATATAGGCTTTAAGTTTAACAGGATCTTCCGTTTTTATCACTATGTCGGGACGAAAAGTGGGCAGGATAATTATTTTGAATGTACCTTTAAGTTTCTTATGCTGTTCAAGAGTATCTGCAGGATCATCTGTTGTGCAGACAACCTCGACATTCATTTTCTTCAGCAATTCCCTGATACTGTATTCTTTAGTTTGAAGAAGGGCACCGGCTTTATTATAAATCCCGGAAGCTGTTGCAGGTGAAAGTAAATCAAAAATTTTAAAATAACGTGCAAGTTCCAGATGCGTCCAGTGATATAGCGGATTTCCAATAGTGAGGGGTACGGTTTCAGCCCACTTGTAAAATTTTTCATCATCAGGAGTATTCCCGGTGCAGTATTTTTCATTTATTCCATTTGTTCTCATCGCGCGCCATTTATAATGATCGCCTTCAAGCCATGCCTGTGTCAGGTTGCTGAACTGACGATCATCAGCGATCATTGATGGAGATAGATGACAATGGAAATCAATAATAGGCTGATTTTTAGAGTACTGATGATAAAGCCTGACTGCAGTTTTATTAGTCAGTAGAAAATCGTCATGAATAAATGTTTTCATATATAATCAGTTAAGTCGTTTTATAATTAATATTTATTATTATAAGAACACCAAAATATTTTCGTTAACGATAACGAAAATATGAATTACAATTATATTTATCAAGAAATAATTGATGACTGGATTAATTCTGAATGGTTAAGAGAACAATGCGATTTAATTGTGATTCTTGTCAAAGATTATAATTTTGTTTCATATAAGAAAAAATTTTTGATCCAAATCGTTGCTCAATGAAATACATAAAAATACTGCTAACAATTATTTTTCTGATGGCCTCTGTTAGTATTCAGTCTCAGGTGCAATCAGATTACAGGCCTTAGTTCCTGATCCTTCTGAATTCCTTTGTCAAATTATTATTGTACCCGTAGCAATTATAAAATATAAATATCTTAAGCATAATTATTATGAAAACAGAACTTCGATATGCCGCACATCCTAATGATGTGAAAAGCTATAACACTGAGAAATTAAGGAAAGAATTCCTTATTGAAAAGATCTTCATTCCGGAAGATATTTCTCTCGTATATTCTATGTACGACCGATATATTGTCGGTGGTGCCATGCCTGTGAAAAATCCGGTTCGTCTTGAAACAACTGACGATCTTAAAGCAACTTATTTTCTTGAAAGAAGGGAGATGGGAATGATCAATGTTGGAGGTAATGCCATCATTGAAACATCAGGAGCCAAATATGAGCTGGCATACAAGGAAGCACTTTACCTTGGCAAAGAAACCAGGGATGTCGTCTTCAAATCGACAGATCCGTCAAATCCGGCAAAATTGTACATTAATTCTGCCCCTGCTCATCATATTTACCCGTCAAAAAAAGTTACACTTAAAGATGCCGAGGTGGTGACAATGGGAAGCCCGGAGACTTCAAATCACAGGACAATCTACAAACTGCTGGTAAATAGTGTTTTACCCTCATGTCAGCTTCAGATGGGCATGACTGAACTTAAAACAGGAAGCGTTTGGAATACGATGCCGGTTCATACTCATAACAGAAGGATGGAAGCTTATTTCTATTTTGAAGTGCCTGAAAAACAGGCTGTTTGCCATCTTATGGGAGATCCTGATGAAACACGACATATCTGGATGAAAAATGAACAGGCTGTATTGTCACCTTCATGGAGCATCCATAGTGCTGCCGGCACATCAAACTATACATTTATCTGGGGCATGGCAGGAGAAAATCTAAATTATGGAGATATGGATGTTCGTCATCCGGACACATTAAAATAAGAAAATAATAATAGTATACATGAAAGAATTATTTGATTTTACCGGGAAAGTTGCCCTTGTAACCGGAGGAACCCACGGAATAGGGCTGGCTATAGGTTTAATTCTTGCAAAATCCGGAGCCAGAGTATGTGTAAATGACATTCTGGATGAGAAACTTCAAAACTGCAAAGAGGAATATAAAAAGGAGGGTTTCGATGTTTATACTCTCAAATTCAATGTCACAGACGAAACTGACGTCGATAAGGGTATCACTCAAATTGAAAAAAATGTTGGTCCGATCGACATCCTTGTAAATAATGCCGGGATCATTAAGCGTATTCCTATTCTTGATATGGCTGTTTCAGACTATAAGCAGGTTATTGATGTCGATCTCGTTGCTCCTCTTATTGTATCAAAGAGAGTGGCTCCTGAAATGATTAAAAGGAGGAGTGGAAAAATTATAAATATGTGTTCAATGATGAGCGTTTATGGTCGCAATACTGTATCTGCATATGCATCAGCAAAGGGTGGATTAAAGCTCCTCACCCGGAACATGACATGTGAATGGGCAAAATATAATATACAGATAAATGGTATTGGTCCCGGATACATTGCAACTTCACAGACTGCTCCCATTCGTGAGAACGGACACCCATTCAACGACCTGGTTATGACCCGTACTCCGGCAGGCAGATGGGGAGAGCCAAATGATGTGGCTTATGCTGCCCTCTTCCTTGCTTCAAAAGCAAGTGATTTTGTCAACGGCCATATACTCTATGTCGATGGTGGAATTCTTGCCAACTTCGGATATGTAAAGGGGGAGAATGACCTTTAAAAGAGAATATTCTTATTTAAGTTTCCTCGTTTCGTGTAATATAATTATGGCCAGTTTTCAATTCTGATCTTTAATCTCGGGTTTCTCAGGATGGTCATCAGAATAAGGTTTGGCGTACAGATCTTCAACCCTGACTTTATCAGGTTCATCATTTGTCACCGGTGTTTCAACCTCAATATATTCTTCCCTGGCCCTGCCGTTAAAGTAAAGTATTACACCCAATATTGGCATTAGAGGGAAATAGAGAGCACTTACAAGTGATGAAGTTATTATATATAAGGGACTTGAAGTTATCCTTAGAAGGTTATTTGCTTCCTCCGGATTGGTGATCGCCTTCAGAAAAGTGCCTGTGAACGGAAGCAAAATCAATGCTGATGTTACAAACGATATGACCATTATTATCAGTAGGAATACTGCAACCCATCCTATATTCGGCCAGAATCTCCTGTGAGCCAGAGTAAAGGTACGGCTTATCGCATTTCCTATATTCGGGCCTTCCACCATAAGTATTGGAAGAATAAACAGATAGAGGGTCGCCATATATAAAATGGCAAAGAATATTCCAATTATCAGAAGTAACAATCCCACTACCATAGCAAATGAAGCCATGAATGCAAAAAGGATCAGAATTATAAGATAGGGAATATAGTATCTCAACGACTTTAAGGCAGATACAAAAATGGTGTTGCTCTCATCTATGGGATTGTAAATAATATAATAATGTATTACTGAAGTAAATAAAAGGCTTATCAGTGAAATCATGACAATAGGCCATATCAAGCTCCTTAGTTTTTCAAACAATTCTGCAGGATCAGTTATTGTCTGCATCTCATTGAAATTGAGGGTAGACGAGATGTACTGAATTACGAGTGACATTACAAATGAGGTAAAAAACAGAACAACAAATTTGTTTTTATAAAAACTCCAGAATGAGCTCATTGCACTGTCAATGTCGTGCTTCTTGTATAAAGGATGATTGCTGAACTGATTCATTTTTTTGAAAAATTAAGTTTATCAAATCTAAAAAAATATTTTTAATTGCTAATCCCAATACAGCATCTCCCCATCCAATCTTTTCCGCTTTGCGGAATCTTCACTTCGTTCCGATCTCCCTTTCTCCCCGTTTTTCCCTGCGCCCTGCTTTATTCTCCCTGCTCCCTGTACCAATATTCCTACTTCCCCTTTCTCCAATCCCGCAAAATATTGCTGAAAGGAAACTGGGCATTTTGTTTCTTGCGGAGGAAAATGCCCTCTTTGGCTGCTTTAATGTCTTCGATGGTATAAAATGCTTTTGGATTGAACTGATAAATTACTTCGAGTACCTTGGCCAGTTCATGACGTTTTACAATTGTGTAAATCAGATATACTTTTTCCCTTGCACCCTGAGCTTCAACACTCGTTGCACCGTAACCATTGCTGTTGAGAGATTTAACCAGTTCCATTCCTTTATTATGGGTGAATATTCTTATCATCTGGATCCCCATTGCAAGCTTTTCTTCTATCATCATGCCGATGAAATTCCCAGTAGCAAAACCTGCAGCATAAGCAACATAATTAATGTAATTATCAAGGTTTTGCATTATTTTGCTGATTGCCGTTATCCAGATCAGGACCTCGAAGAACCCAAGGATCGGGGCAATATTTCTCTTACCTTTGGAGACAAAGATTATACGCATTGTACCAATTGATACATCACATATACGTGCAAAGAATATCAGAAATGGCAGAATCGCATAACTGAAGAGGTTTGAATCAAAGAAGGATGTTTCCATGATGGCAGAATTTTATTTTAAAACAAATATAGGAATAATGACCCAACGGTACAATGGCGCAATGGCTCAACGGCATTAAGGTGTAAGACAGTATTATTTATCACATCCATAAACATTTACTAATTAGTATTGTTATTTATAAGGACGAAATAAGGAAAATCAGAATTAAGAATATATTTTTAAATTAATTAAACCCTTTATGAGTATGAAAATTAACAAATTAATTATCATGGCATTATTCCTGATGATTGCAGGTATTATTGTTGTATCCTGTACAGGTAAGACAAATCAGAAGAAACTCCACACGGGTGTGGAATATTACAGAAACCTGCAATTCAGTGAAACACCCTATGACATTGAGAAAGGTACACATCCAATGACTCCTGAAGAAGCTAAGACAATAAACAGCTACAAATTTACCTATGACAATTCCGGTCGTCTTCTGTCTGTAGAATTTGTCAGGAATGGTAATCTCCTGGGTTATTCGTCAATGGGCGGAGCCGCCAAAATCACTTACGATTACACCGGGAATATGCAGATGAAGCATTATTTTAATAAAGATAACGAGCCAATTGAATCAGGAGGAGCATTTGCTGCTGAATATATGCTTGATTCAAAAGGCAATCGAGTGGGGCTTATGTACCTTGGAAAGGATGGATCTATGGTAGAAAACAAGAATAAGATCCATTCATATTCATGGAGTATTCTTCCGGATGGCATGGTTCGTGAGTTGAGATATAACCTGGCAGGTGAGGAAACTGTTATGAATCCTTTTTGTCCTTTTTACGAACTGAGATTTACATATGACAAAAACGGAAATGTCATTAAAATGGCAAATTATATGGCTGATACGCTTTATAACTGTACTGCTGAAAATTGTGGTGATATTGGTGTTTCATACTTTACATTTTCCCCAAACCAGTACGGTGACGTTGATACTTTTTCAGTCTTCAATGTAACCGGGCAGATGTCAAATCTTTACTGGGGCTGGTCAAAAAGAGTATCTAAATTTGATGAAAATGGAAATGTGCTTGAGACAGCATATTTTGATCAGGATGATGAATATGTGGCCGGCAAAAATGTACCGGTTACCCAGTATGTTTATGATGAGTATGGAGCTCTTATTGAAGTAAAAAGTATGGATAAAGACAGGAACCTGATGAATAATCCTGAAAACGGCGTTGCCATAACTGAGTATAAATATAATGACCTTGGAAAGCGTACGGAAACGCTTCGATATGACAAGGACAGAGTTGCATTGAATTTATAAATATCAGTGAATAAGTAATATATGAGAAAGAGATATTTTTTATTACTTCTTCCTGCGTTTCTGGTTGGTATATTCATTGCGGGTTGTAAAGGAAAGACACCAGGAACCATAAGGGAACCAGTCCGGGAGGAAATTCAGAAACCTCATGGTCCTCCGGTTATCGGTATCGAAACAAAATTACTTCTGAAAGAACTTGATGAAACGGGCGATTATGTAAACAGTCAGGAATTCCCGTCATTGATCAAAGCCTCAATTGTAAATGAATCAGTGGGTAAAAATATCCTTGTTATCGATATCAGGCCATCGGGTCAATATGCTGAAGGGCACATTAAAGGGGCGATAAATAAAAAATTTGAAGAACTGCCTTCATATTTTGAAACAGGCATAAAACCTTTTAAATATGATAAAATAATCATTGTATCAGAAGATGGTCAGGTCTCATGCTATACAACCTGCCTTCTAAGGCTTATGGGTTACGGGAATGTCTATTCAATGAGATGGGGGATGAGTGCCTGGAATAATAAATTTGCAGAGAATGGCTGGTTAAAGGGTATATCGGGTAAATATGAAGACAGGCTTGAAAAGAATGATATTGAAAAACCGCTTCCTGAAAAAATGCCTGAACTTAATACAGGTTTATCAACAGGAACAGAAATAGCAGATGCCAGGTTCAAAAAACTCTTTGAAGAAGGTACCCGGGATGTTCTTATCACTGCCGGTGAAGTATTCCGCGATCCTTCAAAATATTTCATTATTAATCTTGAACGGAAAGATAAATATGAGGATGGTCATATCCCCGGCGCTGTCCGTTATAAACCTGAGTCAACTCTTGGATTTACAGATGAAATGGCCACTATACCGTCCGACAAAGCCATTGTGGTTTATTGCAGCACGGGACATAATTCAGGTTTTGCCACAGCCTATCTGCGATTGTTTGGATATGATGCACGAACTTTGAAATATGGCAATAATGGTTTTATGCACGAAAAAATGGTAAAAGAGCGGGCGACCTTATCGTGGCTTCCCTTTTCAAAGGAAGATGTCAATGATTTTCCCGTAGTAAAATAAAATTACCTTATAAATAATAATTATAGTTCCGGGCTGGCTGTTGTGTCAGTCCTGAATTTGTATTTAAGAACTTCGTTGGTAGTATCGGTGGCCAGGATATAAATATTCTTATAACCCATCTGGCTGAGTATCATCCATATTCTAGCTGAAACAGAGATTTCTGATGAATAAATTATGACCGGGCCATTATGTTTACTGATGGTTTTCAGGTTTTCGTTCTCAAGGATTGAACCGGCAGGAATATTTACTGCTTCCGGGTATTTATAGTCATTCGCAGATCCGGCATCATCCAGATTGATGATCAATTTTTTTTCATTAAGAGCATGAACCTGCTTTTCAGATATAATATTTGTTCCGGTAACAGAAGGCTCATACCATTTTTTTGCATCCGGCCTGAAACCACCGGCACCAAATAATCTGATAATTACCAGGATAATAACCGTAAGTACTATGACAAGAAGCGCAATATATTTTTTTAAAATGTTCATGATTTGTATTCTTCTATTCGCATCCCCCGTCTAATTGTTTTGAAGCTAAGTGTTGAGCTTCAATATATTTTATTTTAAGACTGTCAGGAAGAGAATTAATTTCTGTAAATATTTTTCTGGCTTTCATCCTGGTTTCAAACAGGGCATTTTCCCTGGCGGAGATCCTTTCACCGGTAAAGCTGCTGTTCATAACAGTAATAAACCATCCATTCAGCCCTCCTTTCATGCAGTAGATATTTTTATAATTCAGACCATTAGCTATGGAAAGTGCATAACCCGATTCTAAATCGCCATTCGAGTAGAAAATAGTCTTCGTTTTTTCTGTATTGAGAAAAAATCCGGGGTCCCTGTTAAGCAGCTTACTATAGGGAATATTTATTGATCCCGGTATGTTTATTTTTCTGAAGTCATCTGCCGGCCTCAGATCAATAAGCTGAATCGAACTGTCTTCTCTGACAATAAACCTTGCAACCTGATCGACTGACATATATATATTTTCCCCCAGGACTTCCCTCAGAAGCCTTTCGGGTTTAACAGTAAACGAGAGACTGGAGGATGGTGGCAGCAAAGCCAGTATTAATCCAAGGCTTAGAAGTCCGACTGTAAATTTCTGCCTGGCATTCATTTTTATTATATCTCGTTTGTAATATCAGGTCGTGCAAATCTTTTTTCCGAAGCTTCTGCCAGCCAGAACATTATTGCAGCAGCAACAATAAGAAGCAACGTAAAGAGTCCGGGAGAGATTCCCATAACCTCATTTATCTTCAAAGGTCCTTTAAATGAACCGTTTGCAAGGTGCTGAATATAAGGATAACTTTCTGCAAAAAGAAATGCCCCGGTGAGTCCTCCGGCAAAAAAGACCATGGCATCAATCTTCCCGATCGCAAGCGCGCTTAATCCTGTACCCGGACAGAATCCTCCCATTACAAATCCAGCCCCCATAATTACTCCGCCAACAATGGATGCAGAAACATAATACTCATTAACAAATACCATATTAAGGTTAAGCAGGCCAAAAAAACTGAGAAACTGGGAACCGGCAAGTGCAACAATTGCTGCAGTAAAGAAAACCTTGATTACAGTAGTGTCATAGCCGTAAAACATCCCTGCCAGTTTTCTGCTCGATGAAAATCCTGCCTGCTCAAGTGAAAAGCCAAAGCCAATCCCGATAAGAATTGCAATCAACAGATCGAGCCATTCAGGCATTGCTATTAGTGATGATATTGGTCCCATTTTATTGTTTTAAATTATTTGTCTTCAGGTCCTGCGTTCATTCGGTCCTTATTTCCCACAGATTTAGCAGATTGTCGCAGAAAATTCTGCCCTGCACATTAAGTAATCTCAATCTCCCTTTCACCCACTCACCCTTTTCCGCTTTGCGGAATCTTCACTTCGTTTCAATCTCCCTTTCATTTTTCTATTTCGCCTGTCGCCTGAAATACATAATAAATTTCTTCACCATTTCACCGTTGTGACGTTAATCATATCCAGTTTTTTCTGAAAAACCAGGCAAAAAGATATGCGGAGCCAAAAATTACAATCATAGTCACAAATCCTGCAACTGAAAGTACAGCCATTCCCGAAAGTGCAGCGCCGCTTGTGCATCCTCTGGCAAGTTGAGCTCCATAAACAAAAAAGAGTCCTCCCAGGAAAGCAAAGACCAGTCTTCTGGTGTTTGAAATCCTTGGTGATTTTTCGATCCTGAATTTAAGCCTTCCGGAAATGGCCCCGGATAGGAAGCCTCCTGCAACTACTCCGAGTATTTCAAACGCCAGCCAGTTTTTCAATGGTTTTTTATCTCCTTCAAAATATTTACTGTAGTATAATGAATTCTCTGCATGCGGCCTGTCCACAGCACCAACAATCGACACCATGCAATATTTAATTCCGCCGCTTGCACCAAGTCCTCGTCCGGCAAGAAACATGGACAGGAGCAGCACTATACCCAGTATTGTCCCCGCCAGATAAGGATTCATATATTTATTTTTCATTTAGTATATTTTAATCTGAGGTCAACTACCTTGTCATATACATAATAGCAGGGATCGTTGCATTTATCCTTTTCGTATACTACACGAGGTGTTACAGAATTTACAACATAATAATACTTGTTGTAATAATAATACTTCGTTGTCAGCGTAAAAGTCTCATTAACCGGAACCTTGACGTTAGTTTCTGCAGTATTGGCCGTAAATGTATCAAACAAAACACTGTCTTCAAGATTACCCATAAACACATTGACGATCGATTGCCCATACTTTATCTCCAGCTTGACTTTAAGATAAGCTTCATTTGGTTCATCTGTTGTGCAATCATTACAGTTAACAAAATATTTTCCCGGATCTTCACAGGAGAAAAGAACAGAAAATGCAAGGAATAATGTAAGTCCTTTAGCGACCTTTGTATAATTTGTTAAAACCATCTTATTACTTTCACTGGAGCTCTTACATTATCAAAAAAGAAATTATAGCTACATCCAATCCTTCCCCAAAAAGGGCCTATTCTATAGAAATCAGTGGACAATACTTCAAAATCCGAAAATAGTAAAAAATTATTCTTTTGCCACTTAACACTTATTGCAGGCAATGCCCTGAGCTTGTTTTCAGGTACTAATTCAGTCCCCTTGAATTTATTGCCAAATGAATAAGCAGCTGATAATGAAGGAGAAAGGTAGAAGTTACCTTTAACAATATTATTTGTAAGGGGGAAGTCTTTAAAAACACCCAGATAGGCTGCAGAGCTTTTATCCATATACTGGTAATAAATATTCTCTTCCACTTTAACCAAGACTCTTGTGTACCACAATTTAGTGTCAAAACCCCCAATAACTCCAAAGTTCGATAAAGGCTCTTTAAATGAGAAGCTCAATCCTGTATAAAAGTCCTTCAAAGAGAATTTTGCTGAAACCGATATTGCCATCTGGTCTATACGAGGCTTGTATTTACCTGGTACATTGTTTTTTTCCAGAAGGTCGATGATCTCTTTCCTTCTGTATTTCGCTGCAAGATAATAAGGGTTTACGGACCCTGCCTTATCTCCGCTCCCGGTAATCCCTTTTTTTATCAGCAAATCAGCAGCATCTTTATGGTTCGTTTTAATAGCAAGGTCCAATGCATTCCAGTTGAATATATTTATTTCAAAAAGATCCACGCCATTCTTAAGGAGTATATTAATTAAAAGAGTATCGCCATTTTGTGCAGCAATAAGCAACGGAGTAAAACCCAGGTTATCCCTGGCTTCCAGGTTAGCTCCGTTCTGTATCAGCAAATCAGAGATATCAGCATATCTGGCCAGTACAGCCGACATTAAAGGTGTAGAACCGTCTTTAGCCTTCTTTTCAAGATCAGCCCTGTAGTAAATGAGGAGGTCGACAACATAAAAATATCCGTATAATGAAGCATAATTCAGAGGAGTGACTCCGTATTTATCCTGGAAGTCAATATCTGCGCCATTTCTTATAAGAGCTTCAGAAATTTCAACGTTATTATTCTTAACTGAAATCAGCAGAGGTGATTCCATCACTGAAGTGATTTTATTTGGATCAGCATTGTAATTGAGCAGAGTTTTTACAGCATCTAACCGATTCGCTGATACTGCAATAATAAGAGGCGTGGCACCTTCTGAAGTCTCAGCCTCGATATCTGCCCCTTTATGTATCAGCCTCTCTACTTCCGAGCTATAGCCGTCAGACGCCGCAATCATGAGATTATAATCAAGCGCATTATCATAAAAAAGGGGCAAGTATCCTGATGTATCAATAGCTATTCCCTGACCGGTTAATCGAAACGAAAATAAAATGACCAATCCTGTTATCAGAATAAGTCTATTTATTATTTTGTTTAATACCATAAACACAAAGTTATATTAAATTCTATTCTGAAATAATTCGTAAGGAGTTGTTACAGGATTATTTTAACAAACGGGAATATATTTTACTCATTATATCTTTTAGCAGAACAGAATACTTTCTATTTTTGTTCCCGAAAATATATATTTTATTGACAAGGTTGAGAAAAATATTCCTGATAACCCTGCTGATCTCAATTGTAAGCTATAACCCCGGTGCAGTTGAAAAGACCAGTGAGGTAACTGATAAGCTTGTTCCGGAAAATATCAGGCTGACAAATGATAAATCATCGGGAAGGGAATTTAACGCTGCTGAAAAAACAATATCTTCGTTCATGCGTAAATGGTCAATAGCAGGTGCTTCCATTGCAATTTCCAAAGATGGCAGACTGATATATGCTAAAGGATTCGGCTACGCGGATACTGCAACTGCTGAGGTAACACAACCTTACCATAAATTCCGCATCGCAAGTATTTCAAAGCTTATCACGGCTATTGCAATAATGAAGTTAAAGGAGGAAGGAAAAATATCACTTAATGATACTGTTTTCGGACCGGCTGGTATTCTGAATGACCCTTATTTTTCCTGTCCGAAAGATAAAAGAGTTTATGGGATAACTGTTGCTCATCTTCTGAGTCATGAAGGAGGCTGGACACAGAGGTGGGGCGATCAGATGTTCATGCCTATTACTATTGCTGATAAAATGGGAGTGAAGCCTCCGGCCGATACCAGGACTATTATCAGGTTTGTTCTTGATAAGCGTCTTCATTTTACGCCGGGGAAAGGCAGGGCATATTCAAACCTTGGTTACAGTATTCTTGGTCTTATTATAGAAAAGGTATCTGGAATGTCTTATGAAGAGTATTGCAAAAAAGCTATTCTTGAACCAATTGGGATCTACGATATGTTGCTTGCACATAACCTGCAATCACAGAAAGCTCCTTTTGAAGTTACCTATTACCAACCCTCAGATGTATTATTTAAGCCCTCCATTTATGGCACCGGGGAACTCGTTTCTCCAAGTTATGGTGGAAATGATATTGAAGCTCTCGGAGGAGCCGGAGCATGGCTGGCTACTGCTCCGGATCTGATTCGTTTAATGCTTGCAGTTGATGGTTTCTCTACCCGTAATGATATTCTTTCAGGTGAAAGTATACAGTATATGACCGACAATGAAAATGGATTTGCTCCGGTGGGTTGGAAGACAACCATTTACAACGGAACATGGTGGAGAACTGGTTCTTTTCCCGGCAGTGCCGGTATAATGAAAAGACAATCGGACGGCTACGGCTGGGTGGTATTGCTTAATTCCAGCACCTGGAATGGCCCGGAGATTTATTCCTATATAAACAATATGATGTACAGAGTAATTGCGCAGGTTAAGCGCTGGCCCGATAATGATCTTTTTGAATATTCCCTGCCAGTGCCTTTAAGAAATATTTTGAGTGATTCATTAACAAATCAATAATGTGTTTTTCCGTCAATGTCAATCTTGTCAAGGAGGAGCTTGAAGATAGGTACGGTGTCAGTTTTCCGGATAAATACCGTTACGAGCCAAGTTATTATTACCATGCTTTCGGATTACCGGAGGTACCTGCCGTTTGTTCTGATAATCCGGGTACAGTGAGACTCCTTAAATGGGGACTGATACCATCGTGGGTAAAGACATCTGAGGAGGCAGATGTGATAAAGCGTAAGACATTTAACGCAAGGGCGGAGAGTATTGATATTAAGCCATCTTTTTCTCTCTCCTTCAAATCAAAAAGATGTCTTATCCCTGTTAAAGGCTTCTTTGAATGGCAACACCTCGGCGCCGATAAGATCCCATGGTATATCTATGGCGCAGATAATGAAATACTTACTTTTGCGGGATTATTCAGCGAATGGATCCATCCCGGAAATGGTAAAACCGAATGGACTTTTTCGGTGATTACAACAGAAGCAAATGAACTGATGGCCGAAATTCATAATACAAAGAAAAGAATGCCGGTAATACTTGGACAATCCGACGAAATAAAATGGCTCAACATTTCGATTTCTTCAGCTGAATTACTGAAAATCCTTAAGCCTTGCCCTTCAGATCGGCTTAAGGCTCACACCATCGGCCCGCTCATTAATGACCGTAAAGCCAATAAAAATACCCCTGAAATTATTGAACCTTTCAATTATCGCTCCGGGAATTTGTTGTTTTAGAATGCATTAAGGTATCTTGAACCTTGCTTTGTCAGCCGTAACCTCGGCGAAGACGGGAACCTTTATCCTACTGCTTTACAAAATGATATGTCAGAGTTCCGGTCTGGACTTTAGGAGCATTAATATCAGGATTAAACCTGGATATAAGGGCAGTCGCTACTGCTGTTTCAGTAAGGCATGGATCAGAGGTCGTGCTTTCAGAATCAATAATACTTGCCTTTTCAACGATTCCCTTTTGATCCACTTCAATTGTTAAGACTACTTTTCCTGAGCCCTCACATTTATATATAGGTATGGGAAGATATGTGTGATTGCGTCCTTCAAGATCATAATAAATCCGCGTTGGTCCCTTATAATTGGCAGCCATTTCCTGCGACTCTGTTGGTTTATCTGCATCATCATCCTTTTTATCATTAAAGGAAAGATTTTCGTCTCCGTTAAGGTTTTTTTGTTGTTTTTGCTCATCTATATAGTTGTCGGCACCAAGTTTACCGTCCTTGATAAGCTCATCTTTCACCTTGTCTATATAATCCGAAGGATTTATTTTTACATCTGACTTATTAGCAAGGTTTCTGGCAATATTTAAAAGTTCTTCGTCGCCCTGGAGAATTTTTTCAATACCTGAGGAGGGCAGTTCAATCTTCTTCTCTTCTTCTGCAGGCTGGACTACCTGGTTAAATTCAATTACAAATTCTTTCGAAAAGTCCTCTTTGATCGAATGTAACTTAAAAGACATAAAGAGAATAGCTGCAATGAGATGGATAATTACAGTTCCAAAAATACCTACTAGTTTGCCCTCATATTTATTCATATATTGCGAAATTATAAATTATTGCCTTCCTATTATTAACTAATTGCGATAATTAAACTTATATTATGATTCATAGGGCACAATTTCTGACAATTTTTATTAAAAATATTTATTGACCATCAATATGAAAAACGAAGATGTATTGGAAATATTAAAAAAAAGATGGAGCCCATATGCATTTTCACGGAAACGAATTGATGACGGAAAATTAGAAATTCTATTCGAAGCAGCCGGACTGGCTCCCTCTTCAAATAATGAGCAGCCATGGCTTTTTGTTTATGTTACCCGTGATAATGAAAAAAAATTTAATGAGTTCCTGGCATTACTTACAGAATCCAACAGGATATGGGCCCGGCATGCATGGGCATTGATAATAAACCTGGCAAGGTCAACATATTCTTACAAAGGAAAACCTAACATGTATGCCTGGTACGATACAGGTATGGCTGTTGCAAATCTTATTACCCAGGCGGCAGCAATGGATATTTATATTCACCAGATGGGTGGTTTTTCCGTGGAAAAAACGCGTGAATATTTTAATCTTAAAGATGACGTCCAGCCTGTTTCAGTTATGGCAGTCGGTCATATCGGAGACGGATCTCTTATCCCGACGGCATTATCGGAAAGAGACAAAAAAAGACGCCCAAGAAAGAGACGTGATTTATATACTTTTAAGGAGAATCTTTCCGGTGATTATATAATATCTCAATAGAAAGATCAATTTTTATTCTTCTTCTTTTTCTTTTTAATGACTTTAGCAGGTTCCGGCTTTTTAAATGAATGATTTTTCAAGAGACCTTTTTTAACTTCATTTACAAATTTTGCCCAGGCAAAAGGATTAAGGAGATTGTTCACAGGCATCTGGTTCCTTGTTGCCATGGAATTAAAATTTTGTTCCATAGCATATCTGTAACCTGCTTCAGGAGAGATTCTTATGTCGGTCTGATTTGTTATCGCAATATAAATGGATGCGATGTTTTCGTTCATATTCTCAATAATTGGATCGGCAGGTCGTTCTCTGGTCATATCCTTTATAAAGTCATTATAGTTTTTCCAGGGAAGAATCTTGACTTCTGAGATTTCCAGAGTATCGGCTTGCAATACAATGTCAACAGTACAATGTCTCTCCTGGTAATCTTCGGGGATCACAGTATGGTATCTTTTAAATCCGAGAGCCCTGAAAAAAACGGTGTCGCCGGGCATTGTAGTTATTGAATATATTCCTGTTCTTTCACTTACAGTTCCCCTGTGAAGTTTCTTAGATACTACTGCAACTCCCTGCGCAGGATTAAACAATTCATCTGTGATTATCCCGCTCAGTTGTACAAATCGCTCCGGAACATGAACCTGAGCTTTCAGGGAAACAAGTGGAAGAGTAAAGAAAATGATTGTATATAAAAATTTCTTCAATAGCTAACGGGTGTCCTTTTTAAACGTAAAAGAATCAAGCAAAGTCTGCAAAAGTAAACAATAATGAATGTAACAATGAAAGATTTAACGAAATTTTATGAAACCCGGCAATTTTTCATAAAGAACCTCGTAAACAGGGTTCTCAAAGCTCTGAACGGATAATAACAATATCATTACATGCGGGTTAATTATAGTACTTGTAAGTATATGCCAATTCTCTTTTTAATATATGGAAAATATTCTAATATTTGTCACACTGTTAAGGTATATAAATGATGAAAAGACTTCTTTTATTAGGTGATGAAGCAATTGCTCAGGGAGCGATCGATTCAGGATTCAGCGGAATGTATGCATATCCTGGCACTCCGTCCACTGAGATCATGGAGTACATTCAGTCGTCTGGTATAGCCAGGGAGCGAAATGTTCACCGGGAGTGGTCGTCGAATGAAAAGACCGCTATGGAAGCTGCTCTGGGAATGTCATATGCCGGTAAAAGGGCAATGGTAGCCATGAAACATGTTGGTCTTAATGTTGCTGCAGATGGATTTATTAATTCTGCCATAACTGGTGTAAACGGAGGACTTATTGTTGTATCTGCTGATGATCCTTCAATGCATTCATCTCAAAACGAACAGGATTCAAGATTCTATAGTAAATTTGCCTTCGTACCATGTTTTGAGCCCTCAAACCAGCAGGAGGCCTATAATATGGTTGCAGATGCTTTTGAACTGTCAGAAAAATACAAGGTCCCTGTGATGATGAGGATAACAACAAGACTTGCTCATTCCAGAGCCAGTGTTGAAATAATTAATGATCCTTTTCCCGAGAAAAAGCTGAGCCTTCCCGTTGATCCTGTTCAGTTTGTTTTATTACCAGCTATTGCCAGGAAGAAATACAGGGCGCTATTATCAACATATGATTCAATAAGATATGATGCCAGAATAGAAAAATATAATTCTTTCAGTGATGGTACAGACCGGACAAGAGGTATAATTACTTGTGGCATTGCATATAACTACCTGATGGAAAATCTTGACGACTCAGCAGGAGAATTTCCGATACTTAAAATTGCCGGTTATCCGTTTCCGGAAGATCTCTTACGAGACATTGTCAATCGCTGCAGCGAAGTGCTGGTTCTCGAGGAGGGCTATCCAATTATTGAAGAGGGCCTCAAAGGAATTATTGGAAAAGGAATTAAAACACATGGACGCCTTGATGGTACTGTTCCGCGCGATGGGGAGCTTAATCCTTCCATTGTTGCCAGGGCTCTCGGTTTCCCTGTAAGCTTTGGGAAGGAAGTGCCGGACCTGGTCAAAATGAGACCTCCTTCATTTTGCAAGGGGTGCGGTCACGCTGATATGTTCAATGCATTGATTGAGGCTGTTAAGCCTTTTGGTCCGGGAAGGGTATTTTCAGATATTGGTTGTTATACACTGGGAGCATTACCGCCTTATAATTCAATTAATTCCTGTGTCGATATGGGTGCATCAGTAACAATGGCCATTGGAGCCGCTGATGCCGGATTATATCCTTCAGTGGCTGTAATCGGCGATTCCACTTTTACTCATTCCGGCATGACAGGCCTGCTGGATGCAGTATGTAAAAATTCTTCGATAACCATAATAATATCAGATAACTCAACTACAGGGATGACTGGCGGGCAAAAATCACAGGCCACCGGAAGAATTGAAGAGATTTGCAAAGGAATAGGCGTTGAGCCGGAACATATAAGAACCATAATCCCATTACGTAAAAATCATGAAGAAAATGTACATATAATGATGGAAGAGATGGAATATATGGGCGTTTCGATAATCATTGCATCACGGGAATGTATACAAACAGCGACCAGGCGGAGGAAAAAACAGGTATCCGCAGATAACAAATAAAAACAGATTCTGATGAAGAACGATATTATACTTGCAGGAGTCGGAGGCCAGGGGATCCTTTCGATAGCAGCAGTAATAGGACTGGCAGCCATGGAGAATAATCTATTTCTGAAGCAGGCTGAAGTTCACGGGATGAGCCAGAGAGGAGGTGATGTTCAATCGCACCTCCGTTTATCTGACCGACCAGTTTCATCCGATCTTATTCCTTATGGAAAAGCCGACCTGATAATATCTGTAGAGCCCATGGAATCTCTTAGGTATCTCCCGTGGCTTTCACCCGGTGGATGGCTTGTCACAAATTCTGAACCATTTATCAATATACCTGAATATCCTCCTGTGGCTGAAATACATAATGAGATCCGGAAAACAAAAAACAACATAATCATCAATGCCGACATAATTGCCAGGGACCTTGGATCTCCTAAATCAGGAAATATTGTTGTCCTTGGTGCTGCATCTCCTTTCATCAGTATACCCTTCATGAGCCTTGAAAAAGCGGTCAGGGTACTATTTGAGCGTAAAGGTGAAGAAATAGTCGAAATGAATCTGAAGGCATTAAGGGCAGGACGCAGCTTTAAAGTTTATACCTCCTGTTGAAGATATTTCCCGTGCATGATGCCCCAAGATAAAACAAGAGGCTGTCATTAACTGGCAGCCTCTTTCTTTCAGAAATGCAGCGATTGCATTTTGCTGAGATTGTCACTCTTCTTTACCCTGATCCTTGGGCGATCTGAGCATCAGCATCTCATTGAGAACAATCTCGGTGATGTACTTGGTGACGCCTTTTTTGTCTTCATAATTACGGTAAACAATCCTTCCTTCCACTGCAACTTGTCCACCTTTTTTAAGGTAATTGCCTGCAATTTCAGCCAGTCCATTCCATGCGACGATATTATGCCAGGTCGTTTCAGATACTTTCTGCCCGTCTGTACCTTTGAAATCATCGTTGGTGGCAAGTGTGAAGTGTGCAACTTTCTTTCCGCTGTCGAGCGTTTTGATTTCCGGATCCTGACCAAGATTTCCGATCAGCTGTACTCTGTTTCTAAGTGTGTTCATGACTTTAATTTTTAGTGAGACATAAATTAATATTCATGACAAACTTAAACCCTTAAAATAATACGATTCGGTATATAGTCGTTTATACACGATACCTAATCATTTATAGTCGTTTGTAAGCGTTTGAACACGTTTTTTTATATCTTTAACAAAACTTTAGTGCAGTGGAAAAGAAATGTCTCGATTGCGGCGAAATTATACGCGGCCGGACCGATAAAAAATTCTGCTCTGACCAGTGCAGGAATAATTACAATAACAGACTGAACAGGGATACAAATAATTTTGTCCGGAATGTTCATGGCCTGCTCAGAAAAAACAGACGCATCCTTGCTGACCTGTACAATGATGGTAAGGTAAAAATCCACAAAGATGCTCTTTTTGCCCTTGGATATAATTTCAGTTTTTTCACCCATATCATAGAATCATCAGGGGGAAAGCAATTCCAATTCTGTTTTGAATATGGATACAGCGAAACAGACGATGATTTTATTGAGATCAGACAGAATAGTCAATATCTTGAATATCAATAATTGAATTATGATGAATGATAAAATATTACATGGTCTGCAACTTTTTTCGTATTTTCTCCGTTATAATGTTAAATAAAAGGATAGGAAACCATTTTATGAGGTTAAACTTAAAAAAATAATTATGAAAAAACTTATTATTATCGTATTAGCAGTATTTCTGGCTTTGCCGGCTTTTTCACAGATTAATTTCGGGATAAAAGCAGGATTAAGCACCACTTCAGTCACTATGGATGACCTTAAGACCTTAACATCAGGGCAAACTTCTTATACAGTGGAAAAACTTGAAGGAGCTAATTATGGCTTTCATGCAGGGGTATTCCTGAGGTTAGCAATTTCCAAACTGTATATTCAGCCAGAATTGCTTTTTTCAAACAGAACAAATGAGTACACAGTTACAAATCTTCAGACTTCAGCTTCTGATGTGGTTAAACAGAGCTTTAATAAACTTGATATTCCTGTTATGGTAGGTCTGAAATTTGGTCCCTTCAGGGTTAACGCAGGACCTTCAGCTTCATTACTCATTAATTCACCCAAAGATTTGATCAGTGATCCTGATTTCAAATCTATGTATGCAAATATGACTTTTGGCTACCAGGCCGGCGTAGGTCTTGATCTTTTAAAGAAACTTACTATTGACCTGAGATATGAAGGAAGTCTGAAGAAATTTCAGAATGAGATCGAAAATGCTATTGGCACAACTGTCAATCTTGATGACAGACCAAATGCATTTCTCCTCAGCCTGGGAATTATGTTCTAGAAGAATAGAAAATCAAAACAGGGGCTAATTCAAGAGCCCCTTTTCTTATTTCTGATCTGGCTGTATTTATTTCGAGAAAAGCATCTTCGCTGCTATAAGAAGCAATAGAACCCCAAATATTTTTTTCAATACTGACTGTGGAATACTCAGAGCAAGCTTTGATCCGAAATATGAACCAATTATAAAAGCTGCTGCAAGGATAAGTGCAAATTTAATATTTGCCTGGCCAACCTTCCAGTAATTATAAGCAGCAAGGATGCCTATCGGAGGTAACATGACTGCCAGACTGGTCCCCTGTGCCATCTGTTGACTAAAGCCCAGTATGAAAACAAGCGATGGAATCATAATTACTGCACCGCCAATGCCGAGCATTCCGGCCATTATACCTGTGACAACTCCGATCAGGAGCAGAAGCAGAACCACTGAAACAGACATAGTCGTTTTCATTTATGATTAATTACTTTATTTACTTGAATGTAAAAGTAGGAATTAATCGGGAATGACATATCAATTCCTTTTGTTCTTCTGAACAATATCCCTAATTTTGGGGTTTTGGTATTAGTCCTTTGAGACCTTTGTGCAAAGTAAAATATAAAGTGACAAAAAGAAGAAATGCAAAAAATATCTCTTTTTAGAAAGCACCAATGAAAAGGAAATATTTAATACTTTTCTATTACCTGTGCGGGTTAATAGTCATTATTGTTTTTTTGTTTATATACCGACTTTTATTCGGATTAAATGTTAAACCGGAAGGCAGAAAGGTTGTAATTTATATCCCTGAAAACTCATCTTATTTTCAGGCGATGGACTCTGTTGAAGCACATCTTCAGATAAGAAATATAAAAATACTGAAATGGATTGCCGTGAAGAAAAAATATCCCAGGCTTGTAAAACCCGGCAAGTATATTATTGATAGGGACCTGAGTTATAATGAACTGATAAATCTTCTGAGAACGGGCAGGCAGAATCCTGTTAATGTTACATTTAATAATATACGTACGCTTAATGAACTGGCTGGGAAAATCGGAAAGCAGATAAATGCAGATTCAGCTCAGATAATACAATTTCTTTCAAATCCTGAGAATTATTCAAAAGATGGTTTTACGCCTGAAAATGTAATTTCAGTTTTTATTCCCAATACTTACCAGTTTTTCTGGAATACTACTGCTTCCGAGTTCTACTCAAGGATGCTTACTGAATACAGGAAATTCTGGAATGAAGAGAGGCTGGCCAAAGCCAGGGAAAAAAACCTTAATCCTCTGGAAGTGGAGATCCTGGCTTCAATAATTGACGATGAGGTGGCCAAACCTGATGAAAAGCCCAGGATCGCCGGAGTCTATCTTAACAGGCTTAAAAGAGGTATCCCGCTACAGGCATGTCCAACAATTAAATTTGCATTAAACGACTTTACTATCACCAGAGTTCTGAAGAAGTACCTGGAGGTTGATTCTCCTTATAATACTTACAAGCATAGAGGATTTCCGCCCGGACCCATTGGATGTCCGACCGTCGAAGGAATAGATGCTGTACTTAATGCTGAGAAACACGATTATCTCTACTTTGCCGCGAGGGCAGATTTTTCAGGTTATCATAACTTCTCCAGAACGCTTGCTGAGCATAACAGGTATGCTGCTGAGTATCAACGGGAACTTAATAAAAGAAGGATCTTCAGGTAGAACCAATGATCTCTACCTCACGATCAAGATTTATCCCATATTTTTCAAGAACGGATATCCTTATTTTTTCTGAAAGATTATAGATCTCTCTTCCTGTAGCATTTCCATGGTTAACAAGAACAAGCGCCTGCTTATCGTGGACTCCGGCATCTCCCAGTCTTGTACCTTTCCATCCGCACTGATCTATGAGCCATCCGGCCGCTAGCTTGACGCCTCCGGAAAGATCAGTATAAGATGGCATCTCCGGAAACTTCTTAATTAATTTTTCAGCAATGATTGAACTCACAACAGGATTTTTAAAAAAACTGCCTGCGTTACCTGTTGCCTCAGGATCAGGAAGTTTACTTCTCCTGATATTGATAACTGCCTGCCTGACATTTTTAAGGGTTGGAGAGCCCAGTTTTTTTACTTCATCTTTCAACGACCCGTAATCAAGGTTCATCATCGGATTACTCTTCAGTCTGAACCAGGTTTTTGTTACCAGGTACCTGCCTTTTTCTTTATCCTTAAAAATGCTGTTCCTGTAGCTGAAAGAACACTCTTCGTTGCTGAAGAACTTAACTGACCCGTTTGCTACTGTAATGGTTTTTACTTTCACGATCGTATCTTTTGCTTCAACTCCATAGGCCCCTATATTTTGTACTGCCGCCGCTCCAACCTTACCGGGAATAAGTGAAAGGTTCTCTATACCTCCAAATCCTTTTGCCACTGCCCATTCAACTAATTTATCCCAGTTTATTCCTGCGCCGGCAGAAATAATTACATAATCACCCTGTTGTTTTTCTATCCTGATACCGCTAAACTGAGGATGAAGAATTGTTCCCATAAAATCGTCTGTAAACAATATATTGCTTCCTCCGCCTATTATCAGCAATGGACCCTGCCACGAAATATCTCCACGGAAGAGAGCCGCCACCTCTTTGTCTGTTCTCACATGCACCAGGCAACGGGCCATGCAATCAATGCCAAAGGTGTTATAACTCTTCAGAGAGATATTTTTACAAATCTTCATCCGTTTTTTTTGTAAAAATAGACAAACTGGATCAATATGATTACAAATAAAGAAATGTTCGGGTAATTTATGTCTTTTGTCTTGTATCTTTGTTTAAGACATAGTTAAAAAATGATTATGACGGTTCAGATTAAGAAGGAAATATATCTTGCAACCCGTAAAGAGTGGCGTAACTGGCTTGAGAAAAATCATGCCGTTTCAGATGGTATCTGGCTGATATATTATAAAAAGCAATCAGGAAAGCCACGTATTCCTTATGGTGAAGCTGTTGAAGAAGCATTATGCTATGGATGGATCGATGGGAAAATAAAAAAAGTTAATGAAGATTATTATAAGCAGTGGTTCACTCCGAGACGATCAGGTAGCAGGTGGTCAAAATTAAATATTGAACGGGTGCACAGACTTACAAAGGAGGGCAGGATGAAGGAAAAGGGCCTGCAAGCCTTCAGTGAGGTTATGAAAAAGCCTGATCTGGTGTATGATAACAGACCAAAAGGTGACCTTGTTATTCCTCCTGATCTGCTGGAGGAACTAAAAGGGAATAAAAAGGCCTTGGATAATTTCAACCGTTTTTCCCAATCTGCGCAACAGCTTTATATTCTCTGGCTCAATGATGCAAAAAGAGCTGAAACAAGATTGCGCCGAATCGCCAGGATGGTTGATCTCTGTGAAAAAAATATCAGGCCCGGTATGATGTAATATTTCTCTCCCAGAAATTCCTGATTTCTTATCCGGTTTTATTACTTTTATCCCATGCCAGGCCCGAAAATGATACGTGTTGCTTTCTCAGTAACAAACTGCATCTGCTACGATCAGAGAGTACTTAAGATGGCAGAAACAGTCAGTAATCTTGGTTGTAATATTACTTTAATTGGCAGAAGATCAGGTGATTGCTGTATAGACAACATAGTGCCATTTAAAACAAGACGATTCAAAATGATCTTCCACAAAGGATTTCTTTTTTATATGTTTTTCAATATCAGGCTTTTATTTCATCTGTTATTTCATAATTATACTGTTCTGGTCGCTAACGACCTTGACACATTATTACCAAATTATCTGGCCTCAAAAATTAAGCATCTGCCGCTGGTTTATGATTCTCATGAATATTTTACCGGCGTTCCCGAGATACAGGGCAGATTATTTGTTAAACGGGTATGGACTGCGATTGAAAAGAGAATATTTCCTCGTCTTAAATTTGTTATAACTGTAAGTGAATCAATAGCTTCAAAATATAAAGAAGAATATGGAATACTTCCGCATGTAATACGAAATTATGCTCGCTCAGCAGCGAATATAAGGCCTGTTTCGCGCGATCAGCTGGGGATAAGCGAAGAACATTTACTTTTAATTTTACAGGGTGCTGGTATTAATATTGACAGGGGAGGAGAAGAACTGATAGAAGCTATTGGAAGAACGGAAAATGTTTCACTTCTTATTCTGGGTTCCGGGGATATCCTGCATACACTTAAAGAGAAAGTCAGTATTCTGAATCTTTCGCACAGGGTCAGGTTTCTTCCAAGAATGCCGTGGATCGAGATGATGAGATATACAAAAGCTTCTGATGCCGGAGTAGCGCTCGATAAAGATACCAATCCCAATTACAGATTTAGTCTTCCCAATAAACTGTTTGATTATATATCAGCAGGAATTCCGGTAATAGCTTCAGGTCTTCCGGAAGTCGCCGCTATGATAAATAAACTACGATGTGGAATTATCATTCATGAAGTAAATCCGGATGAGATAAGCAAGGCAGCTAAGAAATTGAAGGACGACAGGAATATGCTGAACAAACTTAAGCAAAACGCTGTTATTGCATCACAATCAGTTAACTGGGAAAATGAGAAAATGAAAGTGATAGAAGTATATAAAAATCTTATAAATAGAGTCTATAAATAAATTAAAAAGCCTTGCATATATGTGAATGGTCAGTGGCCAACCGGTCTCAGTCAATTGATGTTCCTGACTATACCTGTGGTTCGTGGAAAACAAACAAACTTCACGGTATCAACCTTGAAACCGGAGGTACAACAAAGGTTCTTGAAGTTAAGCAAACTGAAGTGCAGATGAATATATAGGAAGGCTTGTTGATTTATCAATACCCGGCAGCCTGACCGTCTTTTCGCGATTCTGAAGCTCCGTACCAGACCTTGTTCTTTTCATCCCACATAATTGCCTGGTAACCTCCATAACCTCCCAGATCCCATTGTATTTTGTGGCCGATATTCATAAGCTTTTGTATGACATCTGTCCGGAAACCGCTCTCAAGTAACAGAGTACCGCCATCGGTCATTTGGTGACCTGTCGGTTCGGATGACCCTATATGATGCATGCGTGGTGCATCGCCAGCCTCCTGCAGATTCATTTTAAAATCGATAAGATTAATTACTATCTGAACCTGACCCTGTGGCTGCATATCTCCACCCATGACGCCGAAGCTTATCCACGGTTTATTATTCTTCGTTATAAAGGCAGGTATTATTGTATGAAATGGCCTCTTCCCGGGTGCATAGACATTTGGATGACCTGGTTCCAGGCTGAACAACTCACCCCTGTCCTGCAATACAAAACCCAGACCGGTGGGGCACATTCCTGATCCCATACCACGGTAATTGCTCTGGATTAATGACACCATATTACCATATTTATCGGCAACTGTCAGGTACACTGTGTTTCCGGCTTCGATTATACCTGCATCATATACTTTTGCTGCTTTTTCACGATCGATGAGCTTACGTCTTTCAGCAGCATATTTCTTTGATATTAATTGTGTTACGGGCACATTAGAAAAAAGCGGATCAGCATAATATCTTGCCCGGTCTTCATAAGCGAGTTTTTTTGCTTCAGTGAAGAGATGCATATATTCAGCTGAACCAAAGCCCATGGAAGCCAGATCATATCCTTCAAGTAAATTCAGCATCTGGAGTGTTGCAATACCCTGGCTGTTAGGGGGTATTTCCCATATTTCGTAACCCCTGTAAGTAGTGCTCGCAGGTTCAACCCACTCCGAATGATGCCTGGCAAGGTCATCGTAGGTAAGAAACCCTCCCTGCTTTTTCATGAAAGCATCAACATCCCTTGCAATAGTTCCTCTGTAAAATTCATTTCTCCCTCCTTTGACTATTTTATCGAGCGTATTTGCAAGAAGAGGATTCTTAAATATCTCACCCTTGCCAGGAGATTTTCCTCCTGGCATATATACCTCTTTTATATTAGGGAAATCTTTAAGTATCTGCGTTCCCTTATCAAGATAGTAAGCAATTACTTCTGTTACAGGGAAACCTTCTCTGGCATAGCTTATTGCCGGTTGAAGGATATCTTTCATCTGTAGTTTTCCAAGGATATCATGCATCTCAAACCACCCGTCAACGCACCCGGGAACCGATACAGATAATGGTCCGTAGGCCGGAATAAACTCATAACCATTTTCCTTGAAATATTCAATCCGAAGCGACCGGGGTGATCTGCCGCTTGCATTCAGTCCGTAAAGTTTATTCTTCTCAGCACTCCAGATAAGGGCAAAAAGATCTCCGCCAATGCCGGCTCCCGTTGGTTCTACCACACCCAGAACAGCATCCGCAGCAATAGCAGCATCAATAGCGTTTCCCCCTTTTTTAAGAATGTCGAGAGCAACCTGTGTAGCAAGAGGTTGACTGGTAGCTGCCATTCCGTTCACTGCAATTACCTCTGACCGTGTAGCAAAATTATTGCCCGTGACCCTGTCCTGCGAGAACAAAATCGTCGGTGCAATTATTATGATAAATAAGGAAATGATCCTTTTCATCTTATTATGTATTTAAATACAAAGTTAAAAAACTGGCAGGACTATTTAGCCATGGCTCTGGCTTTTAATTCATGTGGCATCTTTTCGATGGCATACCTCAGTGAGGTTCTTGGCATGGTTGCTTTCTTTTTCATGATATAATCGAATACCTGTTGTTGATTGGCCTGACTGGCTGCCTTGAGCATCCAGCCATAACCTTTTTGTACCATATCATCCCTGTCTGAATGCAGTATATCTGCTATTTCAAAAATGTCATTCAGAAATTTTCCTTTACGAGCCGGTACAATTAAGGATACGGATGAAGAACGCTTCACCCAGCGGTTCTCCGACACTGCCCATGTTTTTAAACCTTTAATGAACTCCGGGTACATTTCAATAAATGTTCCTACTGTATGATTGCACAGTGTATCACAAGATGCCCAGTTAGTGACATAATTATTTACCCACTTTTCAAAAGTCGAAAAATCATCAGGTACATAATCCTTCCTTACGTTATATGACCAGTCGCATGCAATAATAGACTCTTCAATATATCCCGATTTCCATAATTCTTCACACAATCTGAAGACATTGTTTTTGCTTCTGTCAGGGAGGAGTTTATAGAAACCTTTACTGGTCTGCGTTACATCTGATGCTTTTATTCCATAAAGCTTTACTTCTTCCTTAAAAAATCTTTCTCCTGATAACCTTGTCTTTTCATCGGCTTTATTTGCAAGCTCAGTTCTTATTTTATCAAGAATTGAATCCATAATTATTCATTTTAAGTTTCGCCAGAATTTTTGCTCAGATAATCTTAACTCTCTTTTTCTCTTTCTCTCAAGAAGGTACAAAAATATTATGACCAGCGATCCAACAATCAGTATCCCCAGAAGTAAATACTTGATAATTCCAGAGATACCAGCTTCGGCAGTAACTGAAACTACATTATTCTGCAATACTTTTTCTGTCACCTTATGTCCTACATCTATACTGAAAATGTTCTTAATGAAGAACAATGAGAAGAATGCCAGAAAGCCTGACATAACCGGAGTTGCTATCCATCCCATGGCTATTTCGCCGAGCAGCCTGAAGTTAATATTTCTGGCTCCCCTGTAAAGTCCTATGCCAATAACACAGCCTACTATTACCTGGGAACTTGAAACCGGAACCATCGGAATGGGAGGAAGCCCCATTTTGACAAAAAAATTCGATAAGGCTGTAGACGAAAAAATGAAAAGGACCATCGACTGAGCAAGTACCACCACCATAGCAGCTTCAGAGGAAAGTTCAAGTAAATTTTCGCCCACTGTCTCCATTACTCTCCTGGAATAAGTCATTATACCTACGGCAATCGCCAGTCCCCCGAGCAGGAATAACTGCTGGCTGGAGGAGAGAGAAAAGAGTCCAAGGTCTAGTTCGTTAAGATGAAAAGCAGGAACAAACACACCCATTACGTTAGCTATATTATTAGCTCCCAGGCTATAAGCACCAAAAGCGCCGACCACTATCAGCCCTGTTCTAATAAATGATTCAAACCTTATAAGGTGTATTTTGGTCACTTTTTTGATCCTGGTTATTGAAAGATAGAGAAGTATACTAAAGATGGCACCAAGTATGGGACCGGATATCCATGTAGCAATGATTTTCGACAGTGTGCCTGAATCTGTTGAATTACCTGTAAAGAAGTTCCATCCAATGATCGCTCCTACAATTGCCTGGGTAGTTGAGACCGGGAGTGAAAATTTGGTCATTATATAGACAGTTACTGCAGCAGCCAAAGCCAGCGTAAAGGATCCTCCTATTGCATTCACAGCTCCCAGCTTGCCAAGAGTATGAGAGGCGCCGGCCCCCTGGATAACAGCTCCGAGGATAACTGCAACAGAAGCAATAATAGCAGCTTTCCTGAAAGTTACCATTTTTGATCCTACTGCTGAACCAAATATATTTGATGCATCATTGGCTCCGAGAGACCATCCAAGGAAGAGACCGCTGGTCAGGAAGAAGAGTATCATTGCCTATAATTGTAATCTGTTATTGCCGAATATTCAGGATCATTAATAATAATTTCACTGTTCCGGGTTCCGGGTTCCGGGTTCAGGGTTCCGCGTTTAGTGTTTTTTTGTTTTTTGTCTGTTTTCTCTCCCCTTCTCCCCATCGCCCACTCACCCCTTCTTTTCTTTTCCTT
>Ga0315542_1000262_pt1 | contig 31918 bp, 28 predicted proteins | sample SalMarSW160120MG_FD_202541 | JGI IMG/M metagenome (GOLD analysis project Ga0315542, IMG submission 202541) | Salt marsh sediment microbial communities from the Plum Island Ecosystem LTER, Massachusetts, United States - Salt Marsh Sediment SW1601-20 ...
GGAAAGCTCAGAGGGGGGCAGCCCCATGGTGAACGCCCGCCATAGCTTGAGCAATCGATCCGGGGTGCCGGAGCGAAGATCATCGATCAGGGCCTCGCGAGTCATCTGGTCGTAGTCCGGATTCCCCAGGGCGTGGAATCCGGACCAACCGTTTTCCAGGCTGCGCAGCGTCTTGTTGAGAGCCTCCTTGAAGGTCCGGCCGATCCCCATGGCTTCCCCTACGGACTTCATTTGGGACGTCAAGCGCCGGTCATTCCCAGGGAACTTCTCGAAGTCCCACCGTGGTATCTTGACCACCACGTAATCGATGGACGGCTCGAAGCACGCCGGGGTCTTCCGCGTGATGTCGTTGGTGATTTCGTCGAGCCGGTAGCCCGTGGCGAGCTTGGCGGCGATCCTGGCGATGGGAAAGCCCGTGGCCTTGGACGCCAGGGCGGAGCTCCGGGAGACCCGCGGATTCATCTCGATGACGACCATTTCGCCGTCTTGCGGATTGACCGCGAACTGGATGTTGGCGCCACCGGTTTCGACGCCGACGCGCCGGACGATCTTCTTCGCCGCGTCGCGCAGGGCCTGGTACTCGGTATCCGTGAGCGTCTGAGCCGGAGCAACCGTCACGCTGTCGCCGGTATGAATCCCCATGGGATCCAGATTCTCGATGGAGCAAACCACCACGAAGTTGTCGGCGTTGTCGCGCATGATCTCCAGCTCGTATTCCTTCCAGCCGAGCACGGACTGCTCGATCAACACCTCGGAGACGGGACTGGACGAGAGGCCCCATTGAATGGCCTGAGCGAGCTCCTCCCGGTTGTAGACCACGCTGCCGCCGATACCACCCAGGGTATAGGCGGGCCGGATGATGAAAGGGAATCCGATGCGCGCGACCAGCTCCTTGCCTTCCTCGAGAGTGTGCACGCAGCCGCCTGCGGGCACGTTCATCCCGATCTCCTTCATGGCGTCGCGGAAGAGCTTCCGGTCTTCGGCCACCCGGATGGTCTCGAGCTGCGCACCGATCAGCTCCACGTTGTATTGTTCCAGAACCCCCGTTTCGGCCAGCTCCACGGCCAGGTTCAGGCTTGTCTGACCACCGAGGGTCGGTAGCAGCACATCCGGGCGCTCTCGTTCGATGATTCTCGTGATGGCCTCGGCATGGAGCGGTTCGATGTAGGTCCTGTCCGAGAACTCGGGATCGGTCATGATGGTGGCGGGATTGCTGTTGACCAGGACGACCTCGAATCCTTCTTCCCTGAGGGCCTTGCAGGCCTGGGTCCCCGAGTAGTCGAACTCGCAGGCCTGACCGATGACGATCGGGCCGGAGCCGATGACCAGAATCTTCTTGATATCGATCCGCTTTGGCATGGCGGTTATGTCATATCCGCGATGAATTGCTTGAAAAGATAATGACTGTCATGGGGACCGGGGGCCGACTCCGGGTGATACTGAACCGCGAAGGCCCGCAGCGAGTCATGTCTGAATCCCGCGAGGGTGTTGTCATTCAGGTTGATGTGGGTGATCTGGATGTCGTCCCGCGGCAGACTGTCGATGTCGACCACGAAGCCATGGTTCTGACTCGTGATCTCCACGGCGCCTGTGGGGAGGTACTTGACCGGGTGGTTCGCGCCATGATGCCCGAATTTCAGCTTGCTGGTCTTGCCGCCCAGGGCCAGTCCCAGGATCTGGATGCCCAGGCAGATGCCGAATATGGGCTTCTTGCCGAGCAATTGGCGGACGCACGCCACGGCCTTCTCGACCGGTTCCGGGTCTCCCGGCCCGTTGGAGAGAAAGACGCCGTCCGGAGACCAGGCGAGGATCTGCGCAGCCGGCGTATGGGCGGGGAAGACCCGCAGCCGGCACCCCAATCGCTGAAGGGTCTTCAGAATGGAGCGCTTGATGCCGAAGTCCAAGACCGCCACCCGGAAGGTAAGCTCCTGAGTCCTGGAGGCGGCGGGGTCGAGGGGCCAGTCGAAAGGCTCGGCGGCCGTCACTTCCTGAACGATATCCCGGCCGACCAGCGTCGGGCTGTCCCGCAGGTGGGACAGCGCGGCGTCCGTTGCGAGGTCCGAGGTCGTGATCATTCCCATTTGTGCCCCGTGGTCCCGCAGGCGGCGGGTGAGGGCTCGTGTATCGAGGTCGCTGATACCCACGATGTCCTGGTGCTTTAGATAGGCGTCGAGAGGCTGACAGGCCTGCCAGTTGCTGACGATCGGACTGTACTCGCGAATGACAAGGCCAGCCGCGTAGATCCGCCGCGATTCGAAATCGCGCGGATTGACACCGTAGTTTCCTATTTGGGGATACGTCATGGTGATGATCTGATAATGATAGGAGGGATCCGTCAGGATCTCCTGATACCCCATCATGGCGGTGTTGAACACCACCTCCCCGATGGTCGTCCCCGTGCTGCCCAGGGAGAGCCCTTCGTATACCGCGCCGTCTGATAGAATCAGCCGGGCCTTGGCTTGTCCGTTTATGATGATGCCCATCCCTCTCGATCTTGCATCGGTCCGGACTTCTGGACCGGATTGCCTGACCGTCGTTCATGGACAGCATTCTCGATCCGCAACGTGCATAACCCAGGGAAAGCAGTCGCTGGCCCGTATGCATGATCTGCTGTCGCGGGGATGGCGCCCCGGGGGCCCGATCCCTCCCCCAGTGCCCGGAATAGTCTGAACACCATAGTCATGGCACCACGATGACGCAACGCAGGTGTCCGCTATGGCCAGGAAGGCGCCGAAGCAGCTCGGACCGGCGAAACATGTGCCCCCGCTGGTGGTGAGCCCGGAGGTGCAGCTTCCGCTGACCTGAGTTCGTCAGCGGCCGGTTCAGTCCGAGTAATACTCGAGGGCGCCGGCTATCGCATCGGCCATGTGCTCCTTGGTGATGATGCCCACCACCTCCTCGGCCCTGGCCGAATCGTCGTGGGCGGCCACCAGGGCGACGCTGGCGCCTGTCGCCTTCATGGCGTCGATCACCTCGTAGAACTTCTTCGCCTCGGCGACGATCACGTGATCTTGCCGGGCCAGGTCCCCCATCCTGTCCCCGGATCTGCCCCGGCGCAGCGCGTCGAGGACCGCGACCGGCGTGACCGTGCCGATGATGCCGTGCTGGTTGGACACCAGGAACCGATCGATCCCGTGTTCGCTGCTCGCGGCCGGGCCGCACCCCTCGACGGTCTGCGTGGCGGCGACAGCGGAGAAGCGCTTCTGCATGAGATCGCGGGCTCTCTTCAGGTAGATGTAATTGCTCTGGAGTGCATCGGGCATGTAGTGGCCGCGACGCACCAGCTTCAGCGTGTAGATCGACTCCGTCATGATCAGCTTGCGGACCAGGTAGGCCACGGCGACCGTGATCGCCATCGGTATCGCGACCTGGTAATCCGAGGTCATCTCGAAGATCATGATGACCGCGGCGATGGCTGCCCCGGTGGCCCCGCCGACGACGCCGGCCATCCCGGCGACGGCGAAGGCCGGGGCATGGTCCGCCAGGCTGGGGAATATCCAGCCGAGCCCGATGCCGTAGGCTCCACCGAGCGTCGCCCCCATGAAGAGCGACGGCGAGAAAATCCCGCCCGAAGCCCCGGAACCCAGGGTCAGGGACGTCGAGAGCAGCTTCAGCACGAACAGCAGGAGGAGCAATCCCATCAGGGTCAGCCGGCTGGTCAGGACGTCCTGCACCGTGGCATAGCCCACGCCCTCGATGTAGTAGTGCCCGAAGAACGTCATCATGAGATACATCATGATACCGACGATCAGCATCCCGGACATGTGGCGGCTGTAGTAGTTGCCCGGGACCTTCTCCTCGAAGAAGTCCTCGAAGGCGTAGATCGACCTGATGAACAGCGCCGACACCAGACCGAGCAGGATGCCCAGCACGACGTAGGCCAGGAACATCGGCGGGTTCGTGGTGTGAGCGCTGAAGGCCTCGAAATGGGGAATGATGAACGACGGGTGGTCTCCGAACACGAGCCGCCCGATGTAGGTGGCGGTCACCGTGGAGATGATGACCGGCACGATCGTGCGCACGCTCAGCTCCTGCAGCATGATCTCGACCGCGAAGAGGATGCCGCCGAGCGGCGTGTTGAACGTGGCCGCGATGCCGCCGCCCGCTCCCGCTGCGATCATCGCGATGCGCTGCCAGACGGACAATCGCAGCCACTGTCCGAGAGTCGAGCCGAACGAGGCGCCGATCTGGATGATCGGGCCTTCACGTCCGATCGAGCCGCCGCTGCCGATGGAGAGCGCCGAGGCCACGGACTTGATGACGGCCACGATGGGTCGGATGATGCCCTTGTCGTAGTAGCTGGCATCCATGACCTCCGGCACGCCGTGCCCCTTCGCCTCCGGGGCGAAGTTCTTGACCAGAAAGGCCACGCCGACCGCACCGACGACGGGTATGGCTATCACCCACGGGCCCAGGGGGCTGACCGGCGTGTGGACGTTGGCGTCGTAGGTGAACGAGAACTTCTGCAGGAACAGCAGGTTGTGAAAGACGGCGATCATGCCCCGGAACACGACGGCTCCCAGTCCGGCCACGATGCCGATCACCACGGACAGCAAGCCGAACATGATCGGGCTGATCGTGCGCGCGGTGACGACCTTCGATTCCGCCATGCGACCTCCGTCCTCCCGCGTTTGCAACCGAACACCGGCCCGGCACCCGCCGGCGCCGACGAGGCCCTCTCACGCCTTTTGCTCGGCGCCCTGGCCGGTCCCCGACGGCGGGCGCCCCCATTATATGTTTGACTACCGGCCCTGCTGAAAGCTCTAAGTTAGGCACGACCCGGCGACCTCGCAGCCGGAGTACGCCGTGATCCGCGGGCTTGTACCGAAATGCCCGCGGGCGCAATATCCGCATCCGGAGGTGCCCTGATGGCGAGCGAGCCGAGGTACTGGTTCCCGGCCAAGCGCTACGGCTGGGGCTGGGGTCTGCCAGCGAAGTGGCAGGGCTGGGTGGTCCTGGCAGTCTACATCGCCTTGGTCACGATCGGTGAACTCGTCATTCCGCCGGATCAGGGGCGCGGGTTGCGCCTCGGGTACGTGGCTATCCTCACGCTCGGACTGCTCGCCGTCTGCTGGGCCAAGGGCGAGCCGCCCAGGTGGCGCTGGGGCAAGGACTGAGCGGACCGGGGGCCTCGCGGCCCCGCGCGCTGCGACTTGGCGATCTTGATGACCTGGAGGTCGACCAGCTGACAGGCGAGGTAGGCGTGATTGCCAGCCACGACGACGTGTTCGGCCGAGCCATCCGGGTCGACCTCACTCCGCTGCACCGGCTCTGCGGGAGAGGCGAGGCCTAACCAAGCTAGTCGAGGTCCTCGATGGAGGACACGATCTGCTGGAAGACCTGCTCCCAGTCAGCGGCGCTCCGGGCGACGAGGGCCCGCTCGGCCTGCCGCTGTGGATGGTCCACCGCCGGCACCCGGGGAAGCGCCCGCGAGATGATCAGGGTCCTGTCGCCCTTCAGCGCATGGTACCAGCGCTCCACGGCGCAGTCCGGCTCCTTCTCCACGATGTGCACGCTCCCGGTCAACACGCTGTACCCCTGGCCGGGGACCATCCTCATCCGGCAACCATCGAGGGACACCAGTTCCCGGATGTTCTTCTCCACGACGCGGATGGTCAGCTGGAAGTCGGTGAGCCGGGTCTGCTCCTCTCCCCCGGTGCGAGGATCCCGCTGGGGGAGGGCCACGGTGTGCTCCAGCTTCAGGGCCTGATGCGAGGCCAGAGACGTCAGCAGCTTACCGGGATAGCGGAAGGACACGCCCGCGACCGCGCCGTGGCTCCAGCCCCGATACGGTCCGGAGTCCGGGTCGCGCCAGCCCGGGGGATGCCAGGGGGTGCGGCTAGTGTCGGGTGGCGACGGTTGGCAAGCGAAGCGGACCGCGTTGATCCGCCACACTTCGCCTCCAGAGCGATCGACATAGTAGAGGCAACGACCGTCGCCGCTCCACTGGACGGACGAAAGACCATCCACCTCGCCGAGCTCGTAGTCCCGGTGGGTCTGCGTGTCGTGCACAAGGAGGTACTCGCGCCAGAGCGGAGAGAAGCCCAGGATGGGAATCATGAGCTGCAGGAGCAGGTTCGTGTGCAGATCCCGAATGCCCATGCAGGCGATGAAGCGCTCGTCCGGCGAGACGACGGGATCGTACAGGCTCCAGTCGGCGAACAGCTCCCGCCGCACGGTCAAGCACCGCCAGCGCCCGTCCGACGCGTACCGGCGGATCGTACCGATCTCGTGCCACCTGTTATCGAAGTTCTGGATCAGGTAGACGTACCTGCCGAAGGTCTTGCCGTCCCAGGCCACGGCCACCTGCGTGGTATGCCGCTCCCGCCCCTCGGCCTCGCTGAGCCTCTTGGCCGCAAGGGCCTGTACCTCGCCCGCGGGCGGTCGGACGGGGGTCACCTCCCTTGCCCCCAGCTGACGTGACCGGCCCGTGTCCAGCTCGATCTCGATCCAGCCGCCGGATCCGAGTCGGAAGCGCACTTTCCCGTCGAGCCAGTGAGCCTCGTTGAACGTCCATGTGATGCTCTTGGCCAGCCCGCTCGATCGCTCGCCGGACGCGGAGTCCAGATCGACGACCCGCTCGGTGCCGCCGATCAGGTCCCGCACGACGATCTCCGTGGTCTCCTCGAGGTCTTCATTTGCGGGGGACGTCCTCCGTGCATAGACGAGCCAGTGCTCGTCCGGGGCGAGGACGAACACGAAGTTCTTGGACAGAGGCTCGTAGAGAGCGGGGGAGGTGAGGACCACCTCCCGGTGCGTCCCACGCAGGCCGATCTGGCGGCCCAGGATGCGGCCGCTCACCAGCAAGACGATGACGGCGGCACTACCCGCAAATGTCCGCCGCTTTCCCCACCGCTGTCCGGACAGGTACAGCCAGACGAGGATCTGCGCGAGGGCCAGCATCATGAAGTTGACGAGATTCGTCAGGCGCCCCCAGCCGCCCGCATGGCTCCCCGTCCCCGGCTCGACCGGTGAGAGGTCGAGGGCATAAACGACGAGGTAGACCGCGCAGATGATGATGGGTAGGTGCCAGATCAGGTACTTCCGCGAGAACCCGTGGATCATCGTGCATCCTCTTCCCCTAGCGGCTGCGAGGCCGCCGCGACCGTCAACGGCTCGTTGCGAGTCGTCCCCCGCCGGATCGAGGCAGGATCGCTCGCCGACCGTAGCAAGTGCTGGGCCCAGTGGCGAGCATCGGAGGACCATCCGGCCTGCGTTACGCTGCCCCGCGCACAGGGGCCAACGCCCGCGGTGAGGCCTCCAGCTGCCGATCCCGATTGGGGTCTTGACGCCGGTGGCGGTATGATATATTGTCATACCAGGAGGTGGGTCATGGCAAGAGCCAAGGTTGCCGTCTCTCTGGAAGAGGATACTCTCCGCCGCCTGGATCAGCTCGTCCGACGCGAAGTTTTCCCGAATCGCAGTCGGGCAATCCAGAGCGCAATCGAGGAGAAGCTCGAGCGTCTCGAACGGAGCCGCCTTGCTCAGGAGTGCGCAAAGTTGGATCCCGCGTTCGAGAAGGCGCTTGCAGAAGAGGGAATGTCGGAGGATCTCTCACGATGGCCCGCATACTGAGGGGAGATATCCGCTGGGCCGACCTCAATCCCACACGGGGGCATGAACAAGCCGGGCAGCGTCCGGTCCTCATCCTGAGTCACGATGTCTTCAACGAGCGTTCGGGTACGGTGATCGCAGTTGCATTGACGAGTCAGCAACCGCGAGCGGGCTTCCCGTTGACACTCGAGTTGAGCGCACGTGGCCTACCGAAGCGTTCTTGGATCAAGATCAGCCAGATTCGGACCCTGGCCGTCGAGCGCGTCGGCAAGCGCCTGGCTCGGGCCACACCGGAGGAGATAGCACAGGTCGTAGAAGGGCTGTATGAGATCCTGGGAGCATAGCAGGAGCATGAGCTCACCATATGGAGATCGCAGCACCCAAGATCCGCGTCTTCGGGCGCTGGTTCGGGGACCCACCTGTTTACCTGGGTCGGACCTCACCGTCTGAACAGGTTCACCACCAGGGTGAGGATCACGCTCACCAGGATCATCGAGGTGATGGGGATGAAGATCCTGGTGCGCCCGGACTCGATGCGGATGTCTCCCGGCAGCCGGCCGAACCAGCTGATCAGCCAGGGGGCGAACTGAACGATGATCCCCAGACCGAGGATGATCAGCCCCGCCACGATGAGCCAGCGGCCCATGATCCCTCCCAGTGGCGGATCGCCGGAATGACCTCGTGGCCGCTCCGCCCTGCGGCCGCCCGGGCCGGATCCTATCATCGCCCGCCATTTGCCTTCAACTCGTCCTGAGGGCGAGGATCGGGGCGCCGCTGTCGAATTCGAACGGAGCGGCTTCCTTCGCCGACCGCCTCCATGATAGAGTACAAGCCGTTCCCTGACAGGACAGTCGATACGTTAGGAGGGAATCATGGCCGTGCGCGTGGTCAGGCTGGGTAGTCCGCGAGTGAAGGGCGAGGGGACGCGCATCGGGACGGTGCGGCGTCCGCCGCGCGGGGTGCCCAAGAGCGAGTTCGCCGCGCGGAACTGGTACGACGTGTGGTTTCCCAACCTGGCCCCGAGCCTCGAGACCATGAAGATCGCTCAGAAGGCCCGCACGCCCGCCCAGTGGGCGGCCTTCACCCGGAAGTACCGGTCCGAGATGGCGCGGCCCGACAGCCGCCACGCGCTCGAACTCCTGGCGGCCCTGTCCCACCAGTGCAACTTCTCCGTCGGCTGCTACTGCGAGAACGAGTCGCACTGCCATCGCTCGGTGCTACGCGAGCTGCTGATCGAGAATGGCGCGGAGCTGAAGGACTAGCTCGCGAAGTAGATCTCCTTGAACACCAGGCCGAGGGCCAGGATGAGGGCGATGACGTAGACGACGCCGCTCACCTCGCGGCCGCGGCCGCCCAGGAGCTTCAGCAGGGGATAGGAGATGAAGCCGAGGGCGAGGCCGTACGCCACGTTGTAGGTCAGGGGGATGCCGATGATGGTGAGGAAGGCGGGAATCCCCTCGGCGTGGTCCTCCCAGCGGATGCGGGAGACGTTGGCCAGCATCAGGCTGCCGACCAGGATCAGGGCCGGGGCGGTGATCGGGTTGTAGACCGCGTCGTCGACCATGATGCCGCCCCCGACGAGGCGCACCACGGGGGCGAAGAAGAGGGCCAGCAGGAAGAGCAGACCCACCACCACGTTGGAGAGGCCGGTGCGGGCTCCCGCCGAGATGCCGGTCGCGCTCTCGATGTAGCTCGAGACGGTGGAGGTGCCGAGCAGCGCGCCGGCGGTCGTGGCGACGGCGTCCGAGAGCAGGGCCCGCTCGGCGCGGGGCAGCTTGCCGTCCCTGAGCAGCCCGGCCGGCTGGGCCACGCCGATCAGCGTGCCGACCGTGTCGAAGACCAGCATGAAGAGGAAGACCACGATGACCGGCAGCATGCTCAGCGAGAGCGCGGCGCGGACGTCCAGTTTCAGGAAGGTCGGGGCCAGGGACGGCGGCCGGCTCACGACGGCGCCCAGGAAGCCGCGGCTCAGGTCGGGCTCGATCAGGCCCGTGAACAGCGCCACGAGCGTGATCGCCAGCATGCCCCAGAGGATGGCCCCCTTGACCCGGCGGATCATCAGGGTCCCGATCAGGACCAGCCCGCCCAGGGCCAGCAGCGTGTAGGGGGCGTGCAGGCGGCCCATGGCCACCATGGTCACCGGATCGCGCACGATCACGCCGGCCTGCTGCAGGCCCATGAAGGCGATGAACAGGCCGATGCCGGCCGCGATGGCGTACTTGAGCGAGTCGGGCACGGCGTCCAGGATGGCCTCGCGTATCCTGGCGAAGGTCAGCAGCAGGAACAGGATCCCCGACACGAAGACCGCGCCCAGTGCCGCCTGCCAGGGGATCCCCATGCTCACGATGACGGTGCCGGCGAAGAAGGCGTTCTCGCCCATCAGGGGAGCCTGGGCCACCGGGTAGTTCGCGTACAGCCCCATGATGAAGGTCGCCAGGGCGGCGGACAGGCAGGTGGCCACCATGACCGCGTCGAAGTCCATGCCGGTGCGGTTGATGGTGCAGAGGATGGCCGGATTGACGAAGATGACGTAGCTGAGCGTGGCGAAGGTCACCAGGCCGCCCCGGATCTCGGTGCGGCCGTTCGTGCCCTGGGCGGACAGGTGAAACAGCCTCTCGAGCACGGCCGGCTCACCACTTCCAGTCGAAATCTGTGAAGTCGAGGTTCGCGAAGAGCGACTTGTGCTCCCCGTAGTCCTCGACCTTCTGCCCGTTGCAGACGAAGGTGGCGTGCTCGCCGCAGACGCGGCTGAAGCGCGCAATCTTGGTCTTCTGATCGGGGGTCTTGATGACGATCTCGACGAGCTTCTCGGACACCGACGACGCCAGGTCCGCCCTGCAGATCGGACACGAGAACTCGACCTCGTCCCCGATGCGCATGCGCGAGCGGAACGACTCGTCGCAGACGTAGTGGTAGTTGCCTGGCTGGGGACTGAGCAGGATCAGGCCCCGCATCTCCCCCAGGCGGACGGCCAGGATGATCCGCGTACCCGGATTGAGCACCGAGCGGCAGTGCGGGCAGAAGAACCTCGTTTTCATGACACTCTCTTCCGCGGCCAGGTCGTCCGCCGCGATACGCTCCGGGGCGCCGTCACGACGCTCACTGCTGTGACTCCAGGACCAGGGCGATTCCCTGACCGCCGCCGATGCACATCGTCACCAGGCCGTACCGCTTGCCGGTGCGGCGCAGCGCGTAGGCACAGGTCAGGGTCAGGACCGCGCCGGTGGCCCCGAGCGGATGCCCCAGGGCGATGGCGCTGCCCTGCGGGTTGACCTTCTCGGGATCGATGCCCATCTCCGCGAAGTCGCGGATGCAGGCGAGCGCCTGCGGGGCGAAGGCCTCGTTGAGTTCCACGTGGTCGATCTCCGCGCCCCGGATCCCCGCGCTGGCGAGCGCCGCCCGGGTCGCCGGGACCGGGCCCCAGCCCATGATGCGGGGATCGCAGGCGGCCACGCCCATGCCGGCCAGGCGCGCCAGGGGCCGCACGTTGTGCTGCGCGGCGTCGCTCTCCCTGGCGATCATCATGGCCGCCGCCCCGTCCACGACGGCGCTGGCGTTGCCGGCGGTGATCACGCCGCCCGGCTCGAAGGCGGGGCGCAGGCGGGCCATCTTGGCCAGGGAGATGTCGTCGAAGATGTGGGTGTCGTGCTGGACCAGCTGCGGCTCCCGCGCGCCGTCCAGCTGCACCGCCACCGGCTCGATCTCCTCCGTGAACCAGCCGCTGTCGCGCGCGGTCCTGGCGTTGACCTGGGAGCGGTAGCCGAACCGGTCCGCCTCCTCGCGCGTGATCCCGTAGCGCCGGCCCAGCTCCTCGGCCGTGTTGGCCATGGCCATTCCCGCGCCCGGATCGTACAGGCCCATCAGCAGCGAATCCTGCAGGTACGAGCCCGGCGGCAGCTGCGCGGCGTCGATGGGGCCGTACTTCTGGACCGCGTCGCCGACCTTGCGGCCCCGCCAGTTGTAGAGGATGAACGGGTACTGCATGCTCTCGGCGCCGCCGACCACGCTGAAGGGTCGCTGCTGGTCGTGGCGCACCCCGGCCAGCATCATCTCCGCGCCGACGGCCACCGCCTCGGCGCCGCTGCCGCAGATCCTGGCCACGGTCAGGGCGGGGACGTCGTCGCCGAGACCGCCGCGCCAGCGCATGCCCTGCGCCGCGTAAATGGAATCCCGGTGGCTGTGGCTCGCCATGCCCATCACCACGTGACCGATCAGGGCCTTGTCGACGCCGGTGTTCGCGAGCGTGGCCTTGATCGCCAGGCCCCCCAGCTGCGTGGTCGAGAAGCGCGAGAAAAGACCGGGCTCCTTGTTGTTGATCAGGATGTCCGCCCGCGGCGTGCGCCGGGCTCCGTCCAGGATCACGATGGAGGCGCTCTTGCCCATGATCGTCTCTCCCCTCACTCGTGCATGAAGACCGCGGGAACCCGGGGCCCGTTCACGATGAAATTGGTCATGCCGATGCCGTAGTCGATCGTCTCCTTGCACCGGGCGAAGCCGGCGGCCTCGATCTTCAGGCCCTCGGCGAGAGGACTGGCCAGACCGCGGCGGACGATGTCGACCAGGATGGCGTCGACGGCCAGGCTGTGGTGGCCGATCTCGACGGCGGGGAACGCCGCCGGGACCTGGATCGGCGCCGGGTCGACCGGAGCGAGCTTGATCTTCCCCGCCAGGTGCATGCGGAGGAGTTCCTTGGCGGCGGCCACGACGTCGTCGGCGGGCTCGCCGTGGGCCCAGCCCCACGCGCAGGCCTGCTTCGCGCCGATGGGGTTGCCGGTGCGTAGCAGGCTGACACCCTTCTCGAAGCCGATCAGGCGTGGCAGGCGCTGCGTGCCGCCGTAGCCGGGCGTGATGCCCAGGTTGACCTCGGGCTGCCCAAGCATCAGGCGCGGCCCGACCACCCGCGCGTGGCAGGCCATCGACAGCTCGCAGCCGCCGCCGAGGACCGGTCCGTCCACCGCGGCGACGACCGGCTTGGGCAGGTCCGCGATCGCGGCCAGGATGGCCTGGCCGTGGAAGCACTTGGCCTCGGCCGCGGCGGGTGTATCGAGGGCCGCCAGCTCCATGATGTCCGCGCCGGCCAGCGAGCCGCCGAAGCTGGTCAGCACGATGCCCTGGACCTCGGGGTCGTTGGCCAGCCGGGCGAACGCGGTCTTCAGCTCCTCGAGCGTCCTCTCGTTCAGGGCGTTCATCACCTCGGGCCGGAAGAGGGTGACCACGGCGATCCCGTCGGCCGACTCGACCGAGACGTTTCGGTAGAACTCGGGCAGCTTCCGCTCGCGGATGCTGCGGGTGATCTCGAAGCCCGGATGGCTCTCGGCGTAGCGCGTGCAGATCTCGTGCACCCGGTCCATGCCCAGGTCCTCGGCCAGGTCGAGCAGGCCCTTGCCGAAGCCCAGCGCGTTGCGCGACAGCCAGTTGAACTCGCGGGGCGCGCAGATGCCGCGGTCGACGACGAAGAAGGTGCGTCCCAGCAACACGGCCAGGATGCGGTCGAGGACCTGCCGGCCCAGCGCCTCGTCGTGCGCGGGATCGCCGGGCGCCTTCCGGTCGTGCCAGGGCTTGAGCCCCTGCTCGGTGAAGATCGCGGGCGGCTGGAACCAGGCGCCGCCGGTCGGCGCGTCGCGCATCAGCTCCAGGCAGTGCACGTTCAGCAGGTTGCCGCGGGTCAGGTCCATGACGTTGAAGGGCCCGCCGCCGCCGACGGCGTCGTTGACGATCTGGTCGACCTGGGCGCAGCTCGCGAGGTCCTCTTCGCGCATGCGCGCCGCCTCCGCGCAGTAGTTGCAGAAGACGTCGTCGGCGGCGAAGCAGGGCGCGTCGGCGGTGATGATGGGCACCTTGCCCAGCTTCTTGAGCGTCGCCAGCATGCGTTGCTCGTAGACCTCGTGGCCCGAGAGCACGACCTCCATCGGGGGCGAGCGCCAGGCGGGGAAGAACGGGTGGTTGACGAAGCAGCGCTCGGGGTGCTGCACGCCCGCGACGATCTGGGCGCGAGGAATGCCGGAGGTGGCGAAGCCGACCAGGCAGTCGGGCCGGACCACGGCCTCGACGTCCTTCAGGATCGCCTGCTTGATCTTCAGGTCCTCGGTGGCTGCCTCGATCACGTACTCGCAGGCTGCCAGGTCGCTCAGGTCGGTGGTCGGGACGATGCCCTCGGTCGCGATCCTGGCGACCTTCGGGCTGAGCTTCCCGCGGCTCAGCCCCTTCTGGACGTAGCCCCGGATGCGCTCCATGCCGGCCGCGAGCGCCTCCTGCTTGATGTCCATGAGGAAGACCTTGCCGCCGCCTGTCCTGGCGAGGGCCGAGATGAAACCGTACGCCAGGTCGGGTCCGATCGAGCCAGAACCAATCACGCCCACAATCATCGTCTGCCTCCTTGGCCATACTGGAGGGAACTGAGGTCGGGCCCTCGCCCCGGCGGGCTCGTATTGTCGCACAATTCGCCGGGGGGAACCATATGGAATTGGCTCGCTGCGGGAAAGGACGCGCGAGGGCGGACGCTCCCTCTTGACTCCGCTGGTATACTTGGCTCTACTTGGGGAGAACCCGTGCTCGGGCGATCCCGGCCCGTCGCGGTGCGGCTCGCTGTACGCGAGGATGCGCCCGCCGTTTGACCCGAGGAGTACACCATGTCCGCTGAGAAGAAGCCGGGCATCAAGAAGATCAAGGCCGCCGGAGCGATGAAGAAGCTCATGGCCGACTACTTCCTGGAGCTGGACGAGGCCGCGCGTACCGGCAGCGCCAAGGTGGCTTGGTGCACGAGCGTCGGGCCGGCGGAGCTGCTCCGCTCCTTCGGCTTCCGGGTCTACTTTCCCGAGAACCACGGGGCCATGCTCGGTTCCTCGCGACTGGCGCCCGAGCTGATCCCGGCCGCCAACGCCGTCGGCTACTCGCCGGACATCTGCTCCTACCTGACCAGCGATGTCGGCTCCTACCTGCGCAAGCGCACTCCCCTGACCGACGCCTTCGGCCTGGAGGGCGTGCCCAGGCCGGACGTCCTGGTCTACAACACGAACCAGTGCCGCGACGTCAAGGACTGGTTCGGCTTCTACGAGCGGGAGTTCGGGGTGCCCTGCCTCGGCATCGACACCATGCGCGGTATCGGCGACATCGCGGCCCGGCACCTGGACGGGTTGATCCAGCAGCACAGGGCCCTGCTGCCGGACCTCGCCGAGATCGCGGGCCGGAAGTTCGACCTGGACCGCCTGAAGGAGGTCGTCGCCTCCTCGTACCGCTGCACCCAGCTCTGGAAGAAGGTGCTGCGCCTGGCCGAGCACAAGCCGTCGCCCATCACCTTCTTCGACGGCACGATCCACATGGGACCCGCCGTCGTGCTGCGTGGCGACGAGCGGGCCGAGCGGTACTACGAGCTGCTGATCGCCGAGCTGGAGGAGCGCATCGCCGCCGGCGAGGGGGCCGTGCCGGACGAGAGGTACCGGTTCTACTGGGAAGGCATGCCGGTCTGGGGCAAGCTGCGCAGCCACGCCGAGCTGTTCGCCGGCCTGCAGGCCTGCGTGGTGGCCTCCACCTACTGCAACAGCTGGATCTTCGAGGCCATGGGCGCCAGCGATCCGTTCGAGGGCATGACGCGGGCCTACACCGAGCTGTTCATCGTCCGCTCGGAGAAGTTCAAGGAGCAGTACCTGGCCGACATGGTCCGTGACTACGACATCGACGGCATCATCTACCACGACGCCAAGACGTGCCCCAACAACTCCAACAACCGGTACGGCATGCCGGAACGTCTCGATCTCCGGCTCGGCGTCCCCCACGTGGTCATCAACGGTGACCTGAACGATCTACGCCTCTATTCCGAGGAACAGGCCAGAACCCAGTTCGAGGCCCTGGTGGAGCAGCTGCGAGAGGCGCGCTGAACGGCTGCGAAGGAGAGGATGCGGTGGAGCCCGGAGCGCAGCCCGAACGAACGCTCGATCCGGGAACGGGTTTCTTCTGCGGCGTGGACGTGGGAGCGTCGGCGACCAAGCTCGTGCTGCTGGATGGTGGCGGGGAGCCGGTGGCCCGGGTGGTCCGTCCCTCCGGCGTCGATTACGCGACCACGGCGCGGGCCTGTCTCGCCGAGGGGCTGGCCGCGGCCGGCGTCGCCCCGGGCGATGTCGCGCGCACCGTCGCTACCGGCTACGGGCGGGGCAACGTCCCCTTCGCCGAGGCGGCCCTGACCGAGATCCACTGTCACGGCGTCGGCTGCTACCAGCACTTCCAGCGGGCCATCGCCATCATCGACATCGGCGGCCAGGACAACAAGGTGATCCGCCTGGACGCGAGCGGCCAGCGCGCCGATTTCAAGATGAACCGCAAGTGCGCTGCCGGCACGGGGGCCTTTCTCGAGGAGATCGCGCTGCGCCTGGACCTGGAGATTGGGGCCATGGACGGCCTGGCGCGCCGGACCAGCGACGCCGTCCAGCTCAGCAGCTTCTGCACCGTGTTCGCCAAGACGGAGATCCTGGCCCACCTGCGGGCCGGGGTACCCGTGGAGCGGATCGTGCGGGGGGCCTTCCTGTCCGTGGTCACCAGGGTGATGGAGATGGCGCCCCTGGACGGCGACGTCGTGCTGACCGGCGGCGTGGTGGCCCACAATCCGGTGGTCGCGGAGATCCTGGCGGCGCAGCTCGGCCGGGACGTGGCCGTTCCGCCGCATCCCCAGTTCACCGGCGCCCTGGGCGCGGCGCTGGTCGCCGGCCGGCAGGCGGCACGCACGTAGGGACGGAGCGGGCCCGCGGGGGCCCTGCTCGAGCGGGAAACGGAGAGACAGATGCTGGATGGACTCTTCAGACCCAGGTCGGTGGCCGTCATCGGTGCCTCCAACAATCCCTTCTCCATCGGTCACATCGTCATCAAGAACCTGGCCACGTACGGATTCAAGGGACCGATCTATCCCATCAATCCCAAGGACCGGAGCATCCGCAGCTTCCGCTGCTTCAAGTCGGTGCTCGACGTGCCGGACGAGATCGACCTGGTCAACATCTCGGTCAACTACAAGCTGGTGCCGGGCGTGCTCGAGGAGTGCGGCAAAAAGGGTGTCAAGTTCTGCATCGTGCACACGGCCGGCTTCAAGGAGGTGGGCGAGGAGGGTATCCGGCGCGAGCGCGAGATGGTCGAGCTGGCCCACGCCCACGGGATGCGCATCTTCGGCCCCAACAGCCAGGGCATCCAGAACGCCGATCCGGAGGTCTCGGTCTACGCCAACTTCACCTTCGTCCCGATGAAGCCGGGCAACGTCTCGATCATCGCCCAGGGGGGCGGGATGGGCGAGATGCTCAAGCTCCACCTGCACAACGTGGGGTTGGGGCACCGGATGTACTGCTCCTACGGCAACGAGGCGGACCTGACCATGCCCGAGATCCTCGAGTACTACGGCCAGGACGAGGGGACCCGGGCCATCATGATGCAGATCGAGAGCTTCAAGGACCCGGTCCGGTTCCTCGAGGTCGCCAGCCGGATCACGCCGCACAAGCCGATCCTGGCCATCAAGGCTGGGCGCACGCGCGAGGGCTCCGTCGCGGTCTCGTCGCACACCGGCCTGTTGGTGGATCAGGCGGCCATGGCCACGGCCATGTTCCGCAAGGCCGGCGTGCTGCAGTTCACCGACACCCACCGGATGATCAAGGCCGCCATTGCCTTCGCCACCCAGGAGCCGCCTCCCGGCCGCCGCATCGGCATCATCACCAACACCGGCGGGCCCGGAATCCAGGCCGTCGACGAGGCCGTGGACCGGGGCCTGACCCTCGCCTCCTGGTCGGAGGCGGGCCGCGCGCGCCTGCAGGAGAGCCTCTACGCGGAGGCGAGCCTGGGCAATCCGGTCGACGTCGTCGCCACCGCCAACGCCGATCACTACTACGCGGCCGTGGACACGCTCCTGAAGGAGGACGGCGTGGACATGGTGCTGGTGTTCTTCGTGACCGCGCCGTTCACGGACATCAACGCTATCGCGGCGCGGATCAAGGAGGCGACCGATCAGTCCCGCAAGCCGGTCGCCGTGGTGGTCGAGACCTACTCCGAGTGGTACGTGCTGATCGACAAGCTGCGGGAGGCGGGCCTGCCCGTCTACGAGTTCGCCGAGGACGGGGCCCGTGCCCTGGGCGCCATGGCCGATTACGGCGAGCTGCGGCGGCGCGAGGTCGCCGAGCCGCCCGCCCTGAAGGTGGACCGGTCCGTGGCCGCCCGCATCCTGGCGGCCTACGAGGGCACGAATGCCTACCTGCCCCAGGCCGAGGCCTTCGCCGTCCTGCAGGCCTACGGCCTGCCCGTGCCGAAGCTGGCGGCCGTCACAGGTCGCGGCGACCTGGCCGCGGCGGCGGCGACCGTGGGCTTCCCCTGCGTGCTCAAGGTCGAGAGCGCCGACGTGGTCCACAAGTCCGATGCCGGCGGCGTGGTCCTGGACATCGACGACAAGGCCGCACTCGACACGGCGTTCGCGGCGATGAGCCACCGGTTCGCGCGGCAGAAGGCCGGCTACCTGCTCATGGAGCAGAAGCCAGCCGGCCGCGAGATCATCATCGGCGCCAAGGCGGCCGCGGGCCTGGGTAGCCTGGTGATGTTCGGCCTGGGCGGCATCTTCGTCGAGGTGATGAAGGACGTGATCGTCGGCCTCGCGCCCCTGAGCGGCCCGGAGGCCCGGGCAATGATGCGGGGTATCAAGGGCCACGCGCTGCTCGCGGGGATCCGGGGCGAGGCCGGGGTCGATCTCGGCGCGGTCGAGGATCTCCTGCTGCGGGTCTCGCGCCTGGCGGCCGATTTCCCGCGCATCACGGAGCTGGACCTCAATCCCGTGTTCGTCCATCCCGCGGGCACCGCCCCGGCCGTCGTGGACGTGCGCCTGAAGGTCGAGTGAGCGGCCGGCGGTTCCGCGGCCCGGGCCGTCTCGAGGTGAGCGCAGCGTGACGCACTGGATCCCCCTCGCCGTGATCGTCGTCTACGTGGTGGCCCTCTTCGGGGCCACCGCGTGGGCCCGGCGGCTGACCGTCCGCGGCGGCGGCGGGATCGTGGGCTACCTGCTGGCGGGGCGCGGCCTGCCTGCCGGCGTGGCGGCGGCGCTCCTGGCGGGGCTGGCCATCGGCGGGGCCTCGACCATCGGCGTGGCCGAGCGGGCCTACACGGCGGGGATCTCGGCCGGCTGGTACAACGCCGCCTGGGCCGCGGGCGCCCTGGTGATGGGCCTGGCCGCGGCGCGCCGCTACCGGCGCCTGGAGATCACGACCCTGCCGGAGCTGTTCGAGCGCTGCTACAGCACCACCGGGCGCGTGCTGGGCGTCATCGGCCAGCTCGTCATCCAGGTGGTGATCACGTCCCTGCAGTACGTGGCCGGCGGCGCCATCCTCTCGTCGCTGCTGCCGGGCCTGTTCTCCTTTCGCGCCGGCATGGCGATCACCGCCGTGGTCTTCGTGGGCATCACGCTGATCGGCGGCTTCTGGGCGGCCGGCCTGACCAACGTCATCAACGTGATCGTGATCTACGTCGGGGTCACGCTCGGGGCCGTCCTGACCGTGAGCCACCTCGGCGGCTGGAGGGATTTTGCCGCCCAGATCCCCGCCGGCCATCCCGGCTTCGATCTGCTGGCGATCGGTCCGGGCCTGATCGCGGCCTGGTTCATCGTGATGATCACCCAGGTGCACTCGACGCAGGCGGTGATCCAGATCGGATTCGCCGCCCGGGACGAGCGCGCGGCGTCCCGGGCCTACCTGCTGGGTGCACTGCTCATCGCGCCGGTGGGCTTCATCAGCGCGATCATCGGCATGGCGGCCGCGGTGCTCCATCCCGGCATCGTGCCGACCGAGGCGCTGCCGAGGGTGGTGCTCGGGCTGCCCTCCCTGGCGGCCGGGATCATCCTGGCCGGGCTGTGGGCCGCGGACGTGAGCACGGCCTCGGCGCTGCTGATCGGCAGCGCCACCCTGGTCTCGACCGACATCGTCAAGCGCTTTTTCGTGCCCGAGCTGAGCCCCGCCCGGGATCAGCTGCTCTGCCGGTTGACGGTGCTCGTGCTCAGCGGGGTGACGTTCCTGCTGGCGCTGACGGTCAGCGGCATCCTGAAGATGCTGCTCGTCGGCCTGACCCTCTCGACGGCGTACACGCTGGTGGTCCTCATGACGATCTTCTGGCCCGCCGCCTGCCGCCGCTCGTCGGCCAGCTGGACCCTCGCCGCCACGATGGTCGCCCTGGCGGCCTGGCTGATCGCGCCTGCGTCCTGGCGCGTGCTCCCTCATCCTATTTATTTCACCTGGCTGGTCAGCCTGGTGACCTTCGGCCTCGTGGCGCTGCTGGACCGCCGGCCGATGGACAGGCCCTGAGCGGGATGCTATGATGACGACAAGATGCGAATTGACAATCAGTTGTCAGCCTCGCGCGGCAGACCGCCGCGGAACCGCCCGGCGAGAGGTGATCGCGACATGATCCACATCGACGAGGACCTCTGCAAGGGGTGCCGGATCTGCACGGTGTTCTGCCCGACGCACGTGTTGGAGGAGTCGACCGCCATCAACCGGCTGGGCTACTACGTCCCTCTGGTCAAACGGGAAGAGGCCTGCCACGGCTGCCGGTTGTGCGAGCTGCTGTGTCCGGAGTTCGCTATCTTCATCAAGCACGAGTAGGAAAGGCGGGCGGCGGTGATCCAGTCCCGCGACAGCGCCGGGTTGAGAACGCGCTACCTGGCCCGGCTGGCCGGCCGGAAGCACTTCATCCAGGGGGACGAGGCCGCGGCCCTGGGCGCCATCTACGCCGGCTGCAGCTTCTTCGGCGGCTATCCCATCACCCCCGCGTCCGAGATCGCCGAGGTCATGGCGCGGGAGCTGCCGAACACGGACGGCTACTACGTCCAGTTCGAGGACGAGCTGGCCTCGATCTCCGCGGTGATCGGCGCCGCCTGGGCGGGCGCCAGGGCCATGACGGCCACGAGCGGCCCGGGCTTCTCGCTGATGCAGGAGAACATCGGCTATGCCTGCATGACCGAGACGCCCTGCGTGATCGTCGACGTGCAGCGCTCCGGCCCCTCGACCGGTCAGGCGACGCTGCCGGCGCAGGGCGACGTGATGCAGGCGCGCTGGGGCACGCACGGCGATCACGAGATCATCGCGCTGGCCCCCTCCTCGGCCCAGGAGTGCGCCGACCTCATGATCGACTGCTTCAACCTGGCGGAGGAGTACCGTACGCCGGTGATCTTCCTGATGGACGGCGAGATCGGCCACCTGCGCGAGCAGGTCGTCTTCCCTGATCCCGACACGGTCACGCTCACGCCGCGACGGCAGGCCGCCCCGGGCGAGACGGTCTTCGGCGGCCAGACGGTGCCGCCGATGCTCGAGTTCGGGCACGGCGGCTACGTGCACGTCACCGGATCGACGCACAAGGAGGACGGCATGCGGGACGTGCAGACCCAGGCCGTACACGACCGGCTGGTGCGGCGGCTGGTCGCCAAGATCGAGACGGCGCGCGATCGCGTGGCCCGCGTGGACCTGGACGCCCAGGAGGGGGCCGAGATCGGAGTCCTGGCTTACGGCGCGACGGCGCGGCCGGCCAAGGGTGCGGTGCTGCGAGCGCGCGCGGCTGGCCGGCGGGTGACCTTCATTCGGCCGGTGACCATCTGGCCCTTCCCGCATCGTCAGATCGGGGCGGCCTGCCGCAGCCTGCGTCGGCTGATCGTCCCGGAGATGAACCTGGGGCAGCTCGCACGCGAGGTCGAGCGTTTCGTCACATGCGAGGTCGTTCCGCTCGGCAAGATCGGCGGCGTGATCCACTCGTCGAGCGAGATCCTCGCCGCCATCCAGGAAGGCGGCCGATGAGCCTGCGCGAGCTCAACGATCCCGAGTACTTCGACGCCTGGGCGGCCGCCGTCGCGCCGGCGGACCGGCCGCCGCCGGACCCGGAGTACGGCACCCGGGATCCCCTGGCGGGGCTCCTCGACGCCGACCTGACCGCCGGCGTCGACACCGGGCCCGCCCAGCACCGCCTCCTGCCTTACCTGCGGCGGGCGATCCTGCCGACCACCTTCTGCGTGGGGTGTGGGGGAGGCACGGTCCTGAACGCTTTCACCCACGCCGTAGACGAGATGGGCCTCGATCCCCGACAGATGGTCTGCGTGACCGGCATCGGCTGCTCGTCGTGGATTCCGAGCCCGTACTTCCTCTGCGACACGCTGCACACCACGCACGGCCGGGCCGTGGCCTTCGCCAACGGCGTCAAGATCATGCGGCCGGATCTGAAGGTGATCGTGATCGCCGGCGACGGCGACCTGGCCGGCATCGGAGGCAACCACCTGATCCACGCCGCGCGCCGCAACATCGACCTCGCGGTCTTCTTGGTGAACAACTTCATCTACGGGATGACGGGCGGCCAGGTGTCGCCGACCACGCCCTTCGGCGTGCGCACCACGACGACGCCCTACCGCAACGTCGAGCACCCGTTCCGGATCGCGGACGTCGTCGCCGCGGCGGGCGGCAACTACGTCGCCCGCTGGACCACCTACCATCCCTTCCAGCTCATGGAGTCGATGCAGCACGCCATCGCCAAGAAAGGTTTCAGCTTCATCGAGATCGTCAGCCAGTGCCCGGTCAGCTACGGCAAGATGACCAACATGAGTGATCCGGTGCGCATCCTGGAGTACTTCCGCGATGTCGCGATCCACGTCGAGGCGGCCCGCGGGATGTCCGAGGACGAGTTGGAGGGCAGGATCGTCGTCGGCAAGCTCGTCGAGCGGGACCGGCGGGAGTTCGGCGCGGGGCTGCGCGAGCTCAACCGCGAGCGCCGGGAGGCGCTGGGCGCCGAGCTGGCTCCGGACGCGGCGCCGGAGGCGGCCGGCGAGGGGGTCGAGGACCGATGAGGCTCCGCTTCGCGGGATTCGGGGGGCAGGGCGTGGTGCTCTGCGGGTTCATCTTCGGCAAGGCCGCCCTGCTGGACGGCAAGAATGCGATCCACACCCAGTCCTATGGCAGCGCCTCCCGGGGCGGGTTGACGAAGAGCGACGTGAGGATCGAAGAGGGCGAGATCCACGATCTCGTCTGTGACGAGCTGGACGTCCTGGTGACGCTCTCGCAGCAGTCCTACGATCGCTACAGCCCGGCCCTGTGCCGCGGGGGCTGGCTCTTCTACGAGTCGGACATGGTGCAGATCCAGGCGCAGCCGGACGTCCGCAGCCACGGCGCGGGCGTGACGGACATCGCCTACAAGACCTTCGGACGCAAGATCATGGCGAACATGATCATGATCGGCTTCGCGAACGAGATCGCGCGGATCGTCTCGCGCGAGTCCCTGGCGAGGATTATCGGCGAGAACGTGCCGCCCGGCACCGAGGAGAAGAACCTCGCCGCCTTCACCGAGGGCCTGCGCCTGGGGGCGGCGGCGGTCGGGGGGACCGGTTGACGGCGGCGGGCGGACCACGACGGGGGACGAGGATGCAGAAGGAGATCAGGATCTGCGGCTTCGGTGGACAGGGGATCGTCCTGGCGGGCGTCGTGCTGGGCGAGGCGGCGATCCGGGCCGGCTACTGGGCCGTCCAGACCCAGTCCTACGGTCCGGAGGCGCGGGGTGGCGCGGCGCGCTCGGAGATCATCATCTCGTCCGAGCCGGTGGACTATCCCCGGGTCCAGGCGGCGGACGTGCTGGTGGCCCTCTCCCAGCCGGGCTTCGACAAGTTCGGCCGGGGATTGGCCGAGGGCGGGATCGTGATCGTGGAACAGGATCTCGTCGAGGCCGGCGGCGCCCGGGCCGTGCCGTTCGCCAGGACGGCCGAGAAGCTCGGACGCAAGATCGTCGGCAACATCGTGATGCTGGGCTACGTCGGCGCGCTGCTGGACCTCTTCCCGCCCGAGGTGCTGACGGAGGCCGTCCTGCGCAACGTGCCCGCGGGGACGGAGGATCTGAACCGCCGGGCGGTCCTGGCCGGCCGCGAGCTGTTCGCGGCCGGCGCGCGGTCGTAGGGGTCCGGCAGGGGCGCCGGGCGGCGCCGGAAAGAGCCAGGTCATGACGGCAGGTTTCGATTACGAGAAGATCAGCGGCATCCTCGGCCCGCGCGAGCAGTTCACGCAGGGCGACGTGGCCTGCGCCTACGGCGCCTTGCTGGGCGGCTGCACCTTCTTCGCCGGCTACCCGATCACGCCGGCCACGGAGATCGCCGAGGCGCTGTCCCGCCTGCTGCCGCGGGTCGGCGGGATCTGCACCCAGATGGAGGACGAGATCGCGTCGATCTCGGCGGTCATCGGCGCCTCCTGGACCGGTCGCCGGGCCATGACCGCCACCAGCGGTCCCGGTTTCTCCCTCATGCAGGAGAACATCGGCTACGCCTGCATGAGCGAGACCCCCTGCGTGATCATCGACGTGCAGCGTTCCGGCCCCTCGACCGGACAGCCGACGGAGCCGGCCCAGGGGGACATGCTGCAGGCCCGCTGGGGGACGCACGGCGACCACGAGATCATCGCGTTGGCTCCGGCCTCGGTGCAGGAATGCGTCGACCTGACGCGCAAGGCCTTCAACCTCGCCGAGGAGTACCGCACGCCCGTCTTGGTCATGACCGACGGCGAGGTGGGTCACATGCGCGAGAAGATCGTCCTGCCCGCCGCGGACGAGGTGGAGATCCGCCGGCGCTCCGGGCCCTCCACCCCGCCCGGGGCCTTCGTGCCCTTCCAGGCGACGCGCGGCAAGATCCCGGAGATGGCCGGGTTCGGCACGGGCTTCCACACCTACGTGACCGGCTTGACCCACGACGAGCGCGGGTTGCCGGCCACCAGCAGCGCGAACGCGCACACCCGGCTCGTCCGCCGCCTCTGCGAGAAGATCGCCGACGCTACGCCCGCGCTGACCGACGTGGAGCAGGATCTGCAGGAGGGCGCCGAGGCGGGCCTGATCTCCTACGGCATCTCGGCCCGGTCGGCCGCCGGCGCGGTCAAGCGGCTGCGCCGGGACGGCCTGAAGATCAGCCACCTGCGGCTGGTCACCGTGTTTCCCTTCCCCGAGGCCGTGGTGCAGGCCTTCGCCGCGCCGCTGGCGCGGATCATCGTGCCGGAGCTGAACCTCGGGCAGATCTGCCACGTAGTGCGCGAGGCGGTCGACGGCGCCGCGCGGATCGAACGGGTCGCCAAGATCGGGGGCGAGATCATCACACCGCTCGAGATCGTGCGCGCCGTGCGCGAGGGCGGCGAACCGGTCAGGGCCGCGAGCTAGCCGCTCGCGGCGGAAGAGAGGATCGCGTGTTCAACCAGGCCAGGCACATCCGCGACAAGTACATCCGCGACGAGATGTGGCCGTCCATCTTCTGCACGGGCTGCGGCATCGGCAACGTCCTGAACTACACCCTGCGGGCCGTGGACGGGGTCGGTCTGGACATCGACCGGTGCGTATTCTGCTCCGGCATCGGGTGCTCCTCCCGGCTGCCGGGCTACATCGAGGCGGACGGGCTCCACACCACCCACGGCCGGGCGATCGCCTTCGCCACCGGGGTGAAGCTCGCCGAACCGGACCTGCACGTCGTCGTGTTTACCGGCGACGGCGACATGGCCGGCATCGGCGGCAACCACTTCATCCACGCCGCCCGCCGCAACGTCGACTTGACGGTAATCTGCGTCAACAACTACAACTACGGCATGACCGGCGGCCAGGTCTCGCCGACGACGCCGGAGCGGGGGCTGACGACCACGTCCCCCTACGGCAACGTCGAGCAACCCTTCGACCTCTGCCGCCTGGCCATCGGCGCCGGCGCCCCCTTCGTCGCGCGCTGGACGGTGGGCTACCCTTACGAGACCATCGAGGCCATCGCCGCGGCCCTGCGGAAGCCGGGCTTCGCCTTCGTGGAGCTGCTGATGCCCTGCCCCACCGGCTACGGCAAGGAGAACCGCCTGGGTGATTCCGAGGCCGTGTGGCGCTGGTACAAGGAGCACACGATCTCGCGCCGCGATCTGCTCCAGCTCTCCCCGGAGGACAGGGCGGCCAGCCGCAAGATCGTCGTCGGCACGCTCTGGGACGTCGACCGGCCGGAGTACACGCGGCGCTGGGCGGAGCTCGTCCAGGGGCTTTGATCCCCAGCTCCGCTGCCGGAAGGTGCCGGGTGGTGCTTCGATCCGCGTGGCCCGCCGCCGGGAATGCCCGTTCTGACAGGCCATTGCCGATTGCGATTGACAGTGCGGTGTCTGGTGGTATCCTATCGAACGTTAGTTCCGAACCGGTCCAGGACGTGCGCCCCGACAACCCCTGCCAGCGCGGATCTGCCATGGAAATCGCCGATTTAAGCTATCACCGGCCCGCCACGCTGGCCGAAGCCTGCCGGCTGGCCGGACGGCTGGGTGCGGGAGTCCGCTTCCTGGCCGGCGGCACCGAGCTGCTGGTCGACCTGAAGAGCAAGCGCGATGCCGCGGAGCACCTGGTCTCGCTGCGGGACGTCCCCGAGCTGCGCGGAATCCGGGACGAGGATGACGGGCTGCACATCGGGGCGATGGCGAGCCTGGCCGAGGTCGCGGAGTCTTCGGCCGTCGCCCGCCGGTTTCCCGCCCTGGGCGAGGCGATCCTGACCATGGGGGGGGCCCAGATCCGCAACCAGGCGACCATCGGCGGCAACTTCTGCCGCGCGGTCTCCTGTGCGGACACGCCGCCGCTCTGCCTGGCCGCCGGCGCCCGCCTGCGGCTGGCCGGCGGCGAGGGCGAGCGCATCCTGCCGGCCGAGGAATTCTTCGTCGGTCCGCGCCTGACGGTGCTGCAGCCGGGCGAGGTGCTGGTGGAGATCCACCTGCCGCCGCTGCCGGCCGCCACGGGAGCGAGCTACCAGCGATTCTCGCTGCGGGGCGGCATGGCCGTGGCCGTCGCCGCCGTCGCGGCCCTGATCCGGCTCGACGGCGAGAGGATAGGCGCGGCCCGGGTGGTGCTGGGCGCCGTCGCCCCCGTGCCGCTGATCGCCCGCGCCTGCACGGGCATCCTGGCGGACGAGCCGCCCGCGGCCGGGCTCTTCGCCCGGGCGGGCAGGGCGGCGGCCGCCGAGGCGCAGCCCATCACCGACATCCGGGGCAGCGAGGCGTACCGCCGCGAGCTGGTCGAGATCCTGACCGTTCGCGCCCTGGAAACGGCGACCGCGCGGGCCCGGGGGGAGCGGACGTGAGCGGACGGATCCTGGTCAGCCTGAAGGTCAACGGACGCGAGCACGACCTGGCGGTCAAGCCCAACACGACCTTGCTGCACGCCATCCGGGACGAGCTGGGGCTCACCGGCACGAAGTGCGGCTGCGAGTCCGGGGACTGCGGCGCCTGCACGGTGCTGCTGGACGGCCGCGCGGTGAACTCGTGCCTGATCCTGGCCGTCGACGCGGCGGGCGCCGAGATCACGACCATCGAGGGGCTGGCCAGCGGAGCCGAGCTGCATCCCCTGCAGAAGGCCTTCATCAAATACGGCGCACTGCAGTGCGGCTACTGCACGCCCGGCCAGCTGATGGCGGCCCGGGCGCTCCTGGAGCGCAATCCAAATCCGTCGCGCGAGGAGATACATGCCGCGCTGAGCGGAAACCTCTGTCGCTGCGGCACCTATCCCCGCATCGAGCAGGCCATCCAGAACTGGCGCTCGGCCGCGGACCAGGCCCTCGATGCGCGGCCGCGGCCGGACGACGAGCAGGACCAGCAGCGGGATCTCCAAGTCGTCGGTCACGGCGTGACCCGCTACGACGCGCCGGACAAGGTGACCGGCCGCGCCAGGTACACGGGCGACATCAGGCTGCCGGACATGCTCCACGGCAAGATCCTGGGCAGCCGGGTGGCGCACGGGATCATCAGGCGGATCGACACTGCCCGCGCGCGCGAGCTGCCCGGAGTGCTGGCCGTGATCACGGGGCGGGACGTGCCGGACACGTGGTATGGGGTCAGCCCCGCCCGCTACGACGAGCAGATCCTCGCCAAGGAGCGGGTGCGCTACGTCGGCGACGAGGTGGCCGCCGTGGCGGCGGTGGACGAGGAGACGGCCGAGCGCGCCCTGCAGCTGATCGAGGTGGAGTACGAGGAGCTCCCGGCGGTCTTCGATCCGGAAGAGGCCATGCAGCCGGATGCGCCGCTCGTCCATCCCGAGCATCCCCGCTTCGCACGGAACGTCAACACCAAGGTGGAGTGGCACTTCGGGGACGTGGCACGGGGCTTCGCCGAGGCCGACTGCATCCGCGAGCAGCGGTTCGTCGGCAACCGCTCCTACCAGGCCCCGCTCGAGCCCCATGCGGCAATCGCGCGCTGGGAGCACCACGGTGGGCGCCTGACGGTCTGGTCGTCCGCGCAGACGCCCCACTACATGCAGCACATGCTGGCCCGCGTCTTCGAGCTGCCCATGGGAAGCATCCGCATGATCCGGCCGCCGGTCGGCGGCGGCTTCGGGGCCAAGTGCGAGACGACGCCCCTGGAGTTCTGCGCGGTCATCCTCGCGCGGATGACCGGCCGTCCGGTGATGATGAAGTACTCGCGGCAGGAGATGTTCTACCACTTCCGGGGCCGTCACAAGCAGTACATCGACATGAAGGTCGGGGTGAAGAAGGACGGCACCCTGACCGCCGTGCAGTCGCGCATCCTGCTGGACGGCGGCGCCTACACCTCGTTCGGCGTCATCACCGCCTACTACGCCGGCTCCATGCTGCCCACCCTCTACAAGATCCCCAACTACAAGTACGACGGGTACCGGATCTACACCAACCTGCCGGCCAGCGGGGCGATGCGGGGGCACGGAGTGCCGCAGCCGCGGTTCGCGATGGAGTCCCTGCTGGACATGCTGGCCGAGGACCTGGGCCTTGATCCCATCGAGATCCGCCTGCGCAACGCGATGGAGCCCAACACGCGGACCATCAACGACCTGGACGTCTCCTCCTGCGAGTTCAAGGCCACCCTGGAGAGGGCCCGCCGCGAGAGCGGATGGACCGAGAAGCGGGGCCGGCTCGCGCCGGGCAAGGGCATCGGCGTTGGCTGCGGCGGGTTCGTCTCGGGCGCGGGCTATCCCATCTACCGGTCCGATTTCCCGCACTCGAACGCGGTCATCCGCGTCCACGAGGACGGCCTCGCGGTCTCCCTCTTCATCGCCACGGCCGAGATCGGTCAGGGCTGCGACACGGTGCTGCCGCAGATCGCGGCGGAGGAGCTGGGCATCCCCTATGAGCGGGTCTGGCTGGCCGAGTGCGATTCCGTGCTGGCCCCCATCGACCTGGGCTCCTACGCGAGCCGTGTGACCCTTATGGCCGGCAACGCCGTGAAGATGGCGGCGGCCGAGGTCAAGTCGCAGCTCCTGAAGATCGCTGCCCGGCAGCTCGGCTGCGATCCGCACGGTTTGACCGCCCGCGACGGCCGGATCTTCATCGCGGAGCATCCGCAGCTGGGGATGGGCTGGGACGAGGTGGCGCGCCTGGCCTTCTCCCGCTCCGGACCGGTGGTGGGGACCGGCTACTACCAGCCGCCGCCGGGGCTGGGTGGGACGTACAAGGGAGCCACGGTGGGCACCTCGCCCGCCTACAGCTTCGCGACCTCCGTCTGCGAGGTTGCGGTCGACCTGCAGACCGGCTATGTCACCGTCGAGCGCTTCCACGACTTCAGCGACGCCGGCACGGTGATCAACCCGGTGACCTTCCATGGCCAGGTGGAGGGCGGCATCATCATGGGCCTGGGCGAGACCCTGCTCGAGGACGTGCGCCACGACCGCCGCGGGGTCCTGCTGAACCCGGACCTGCACGGCTACCTGATCCCGACCATCTGCGATACGCCGGCCATCCATTCCCGGGCCGTGGACAGCTACGAACCGCACGGTCCCTTCGGCGCCAAGGAGATCGGCGAGGGCTGCCTGCCGCCCATCCTGGGCGCCATCGCCAACGCCATCTACGACGCGTGCGGCGTGCGCGCGACCGAGCTGCCGATCACGGCGGAATCGATCCTGCGGGGCCTGAAGGCGCGCCGGGAGCGGGGCGGCGGACCGACCGGGCGGGGATCGACGACATGAGCGCGCGCGAGGGGACGGCGAAGCTGCCCGCCGGCAACGACAACGATGCCGCCGGAGGCGGACGCTCGGAGCAGAAGCTCGAGCGCCTGCTCGCGGCCGCCGCGGAGCTGATGGCGGAGCAGGGCTATGCCCAGACCTCCATCCGCAACGTGGCCCGCGAGACGGGTTTCAGCCTGGCCGGCATGTACTACTATCTGGAAAACAAGGAGGATCTGCTCTACCAGATCCAGTACCGCACGTTCTCGGCGCTGCTGACCGAGCAGGAACGGGCGCTGCAGGAGGACACCGAACCGGCGGCGAAGCTGCAGGCGTTGATCCGCAACCACCTGGCTTACTTCACCCGTCACGCCAACGAGCTGAAGGTCTGCACCTTCGAGCTGCAATCGCTGCAGGGCGAGCGGTACCGCGAGATCGAGAAGCTGCGGCGGCGCTACTTCCGGTGCCTGGCCGGGGTGGTGAGCGACATTCTGGGAGTCGACGAGACGGACGCCGCCGGTGAACGGCTCGTCCGCCACGACACGCTCTTCATCTTCGGGATGCTCAACTGGATCCTCATGTGGTTCGACCCCGAGCGCGACGCGCCGGTCGAGAAGCTGGGCGAGGAGATGATGGCGCTGGTCATGCGCGGTCTGCAGGGAGAGCGAACGCCGGGCGCGTGAGGCCCGGCGGGCGGACGGCGGGCCCCGCGCGACAACGAAAGGACAGCCATGGATCTGGGCCTTGCGGACAAGAGGGCCCTGGTGACCGGAGGCAGCCGCGGGATCGGGGCGGCCGTGACCGTAGAGCTGGCCCGTCTGGGCTGCGACGTGGCCTTCACTTACCGGAGCCGGGCCGCCGAGGCCAAGGCGGTCGCCGGTCGGGTGGAGGAGGCGGGCCGGCGGGCCCTGGCGCTCCAGGCGGACGTGGCGGACTTCGCACAGACGGATACCACCGTCGCCGCGGTGCTCGAGTCCCTGGGGGGGCTGGACATCCTGGTCTGCAACGCCGGCATCACCTGGGACGGGGTGCTCTGGAAGATGTCGGAAAAGCAGTGGGACACGGTCATCGACACGAATCTCAAGGGCTACTTCAACTACAACCGGGCCGCGGCCGGGATCTTCAAGGAGCAGCGATCGGGCAAGATCGTCAACATCTCCTCGATCAACGGCCTGCGCGGCAAGTTCGCCCAGTGCAACTACTCCGCCTCCAAGGCCGGCAACATCGCCCTGACGAAGGCGCTGGCCAAGGAGCTGGGCAAGTTCAACGTGAACGTCAACGCGGTCGCCCCCGGCATGGTCATGACCGAGATGGCCGAGACCATCCCGCCGGAGTTCCTCAACGCCGCCGTCAAGGAAACCGCCCTCGGGCGCATCGCGACGACGGAGGACGTGGCGCACGTGGTTGCCTTTCTCTGCTCGGACCTCGCCCGCCACGTCACCGGCGTCGTGGTCAAGGTCGACGGGGGCCAGTACATCTAGGAGCTGATCGGCATGACACGAGTCGGAGTCGTTGGGATCGGGCATGGCGTATTCGGCCGGCGGAGCGACGCCTCGGTGCAGGAGCTGGCCTTCGAGGCGTACCGGGAGGCCGTGCAGGATGCGAAGCTCGACCCCGCGGAGATCCAGGCTTCGGTGATCGGGGCGGTTCCCGAGTATCACAAGCAGCGCTCGGTCGGCGGGGTCGTGCAGGAGTACCTGAACCTGAACCCGCGACCCACCTGGCTGACCGAGGTGGCCTGCGCCTCCGGCTCGGCGGCCATCCGCACGGCCTGGATGGCGATCCGCAGCGGGATGCACGAGGTGGTGGCGGTGATCGGCTGCCAGAAGATGACGGAGCTCACGACGGCCGAGATCCTCGCCCTGATGGGACGGGTGGGCGACGTGCAGTGGGAATCGGTCTTCGGCACCACCTTCCCGGGCTACTACGCCATGTTCGCCCAGCGGCACCGGCACGAGTTCGGCACCACCGACGAGCAGCTCGCCCAGGTGGCCATCAAGAACCACTATTACGGCGCCCGCAACGAGAAGGCGCTCTTTCGCAAGGAGGTCACGCTGGAGAAGGCGCTCGCCTCGGATCCGGTCGCCTCGCCCCTGCGCGTCTACGATTGCTGCGCCAACGCCGACGGCGCCGCCTGCGTCATCCTCGCCGCCGAGCCGCGGGCGCGCGAGATCACGGACAAGACCGTGTGGCTGGACGGTCTCGGCTGCGCCTCCGCCAGCATGTCGGTGCTGAGGCGACCCGATCTGACCGGCCTGCCTTCGGCGGTCGACGCCTCGCGGCAGGCCTACGCGATGGCGGGCATCGCCCCCCGCGACGTCAAGGTCGCCGACGTGCACGACTGCTTCACCATCGCCGAGATCATGGCCTACGAGGACCTGGGGTTCTGTGGCCGGGGCGAGGGCGGCGCCTTCGTCGCGGAGCGGCAGTCGTACATCGGCGGCGCCACCCCGGTGAA